>Ga0255139_1000003_pt1 | contig 274860 bp, 274 predicted proteins | sample Law_Colum_RepB_8_FD_188549 | JGI IMG/M metagenome (GOLD analysis project Ga0255139, IMG submission 188549) | Freshwater microbial communities from St. Lawrence River, New York, United States - Law_Colum_RepB_8d | ecosystem: Environmental > Aquatic > Freshwater > River | place: USA: New York...
TCCTTCCCATCTCGAACAGGACAGTGAAACGACTTAGCGCCGATGATAGTGCGGATTCCCGTGTGAAAGTAGGACATCGTCAGGCTTCTAACAGCCCGAAACGCCCCACCGATTGGTGGGGCGTTTTGCTTTGTGCAAAGCATTTCTTCATCAGCACCATTCTTCATTTTTTCGTTTCTCTACGGGTTTTTACCCGATTGACCGCAGTCTCATTTGCTCAAATACTTCAAGCTTAAAATATATAGGCCTGAATTAATGGCTTGTGTGGTTTGTAGCAAAGAGAGTGAATATGAAAATCGTGTGCATTGGCGGTGGTCCCTCTGGCCTGTACTTTGCGTTGCTGATGAAAAAACTCGGCGCCCACCACGACATCACCGTGGTCGAGCGCAACAAGCCCTACGACACCTTTGGGTGGGGCGTGGTGTTTTCGGACCAGACGCTGCAGAACATGCGTGAGTGGGACAAAGAAACCGCAGCCGAGGTGGAGCAAGCCTTCAACCATTGGGATGACATTGAGTTGCACTTCAAAGAACGCGTGATCCGTTCAGGCGGTCACGGCTTTGTAGGGATTGGGCGCAAAAAGTTGCTCAACATCCTGCAAGATCGTTGCGAGCAAGTGGGCGTCAAGCTCATGTTTGAACAAGACGTGAATTCGGATTTGGACTTTCCCGATGCGGACCTTATCATTGCCAGCGATGGTGTCAATTCACGTGTGCGGAGTCGACTCCCTGAAGTTTTCAAGCCCGATATCGTCACGCGACCCAATCGCTTCATCTGGCTGGGCACCAACCGCCAGTACGACGCCTTCACCTTCTTGTTCGAGAAGACCGAGCACGGCTGGTTCCAGGCCCACGTCTACAAGTTCGACAACCAAACCTCGACCTTCATCGTCGAATGCCCCGAGCACGTCTGGTTGGCGTACGGTCTGGACAAGGCAGATCAAGACGCGTCGATTGCCTTCTGCGAAAAGCTCTTTGCCAAGAACTTGCAGGGCGAAAAGCTGATGACCAACGCCCGCCACCTGCGCGGCTCGGCGTGGCTGAATTTCCAGCGCGTCAAGTGCGCCAACTGGTCCACCTTCAACGGCAACAGCCATGTGGTGCTGATGGGCGACGCGGTGCACACCGCGCACTTTGCGATCGGCTCGGGCACCAAACTGGCACTCGAAGACGCCATTGAGTTGGTACGACAATTCAAGGCGCTGGGTGACACAGCTGATCGAATCCCTGAAGTGCTCAAGCACTACCAGGCCGTGCGCGAGATCGACGTGATCCGCCTGCAAAATGCCGCCTGGAATGCGATGGAGTGGTTTGAGGTGTGCGGCGAGCGCTACTGCGACCAGCTCGAACCCGAGCAGTTCATGTACTCCATGCTCACACGCAGCCAGCGCATCAGCCACGAGAATTTGCGACTGCGTGACAAGGCCTGGTTGGAGGGTTATGAAGCTTGGTTTGCAGGGCGCACAGCAACTCCGGGCGTTCGCCCACCCATGTTCACGCCGTACACACAGCGCTCGGTCACGCTCAAGAACCGCGTGGTCGTCTCGCCCATGGCGCAGTACATGGCCGTCGACGGCCGCGTGGGCGACGACCACCTGGTGCACCTGGGCGCACGTGCCATGGGTGGCGCAGGTTTGGTCATGGTCGAGATGACCGCGCCCAGCGCCGACGGCCGCATCACCCACGGCTGCCCGGGCCTGTGGAGCGATGCGCAGACCGACGATTTCAAACGCATCACCGAATGGGTGCATGCCAAAACCGACGCCAAGATCGGCCTGCAAATCGGTCATGCTGGACCCAAAGGCTCGACCTGCCGCCCCTGGCAAGGTGCGGGCATGGACCAGCCTGTGCCTGCCGATGACCCCGAAGGCAACTGGCCATTGCTGGCAGCCTCCGCGCAGCCCTATTTGCCGCACGGTGATGTGCCCCGCGCCATGACCCGCGCCGACATGGACCGGGTTACGGCCGACTTTGTGGCGGCCACGCTGCGCGCTGCCCAAGTGGGTTTCGACTGGCTCGAACTGCATTGCGCTCACGGTTACCTGTTGTCGAGCTTCATCAGCCCACTGACAAACAAACGCACCGACGACTACGGTGGCTCACTCGCCAATCGCCTGCGCTACCCGCTGGAAGTGTTCGCGGCCGTGCGCGCCGCCTGGCCACAAGACCTGCCCATATCGGTCCGGATCTCGGCACACGACTGGGTCGAAGGCGGCATCACACCCACCGACGCGGTTGAGATTGCCCGAGCCTTCAAGGCCGCAGGCGCCGACATGATCGACTGCTCGTCCGGCCAAGTCAGTGCCCAGCAAAAGCCCACTTACGGCCGCATGTACCAAACCCCGTTTGCCGATCGCATCCGCCAAGAGGCGGGCATCGCCACCATCGCGGTGGGTGCAATCTCTGAGGCCGACCACGTCAACAGCATCTTGGCCGCAGGCCGTGCCGACCTGTGCGCCGTGGCCCGCCCGCACCTGGCCAATCCGGCCTGGACGCTGACCGAAGCGGCGCGCATCGGCTTCAAAGACATCGCCTGGCCCCGCGCCTACGAGTCGGGCAAGCCGCAGCTCGAAGCGGGCTTCGCGCGTGAGCGCGCCATGCAGACCGCGACGAAAGGGGACTGAGATGCGTTACCCAGTCTTGGGAATGTCTTGTAGGAGCCAGCCTGCTGGCGACCAAGTCGGTTGTTGCGCGGCAAGGCATCGCTTGCAGGCAAGCTCCTACAACTCACGGAGGGTTCATGAATAACCGTCACGCCCTGATCACCGGCGCGGGTGCAGGCATTGGCGCGGCCATTGCGCTGCAGCTGGCCCAAGCAGGCTGCCGACTCACGCTCTGTGGACGCTCACAAGACAAATTGCAAGCCCAGGCCGAAGCGCTGCGTGCGCAAGTGCCCGAAGTGGCGGTGCTGATCGCAACCATGGACGTGGCCGATGAACACGCCGTGCAAGCCGCGGTGCAGCAGGCCCAGGCCCGCTTTGGCCCCGTCAACATCTTGGTCAATAACGCAGGTCAGGCGAGCAGCCAGCCCTTTGCCAAGACCGATGCTGCGCTCTGGCAGCAGATGTTGAACGTCAACCTCACAGGCACCTACCACTGCATTCAGGCCGTGCTGCCGGGCATGCTCGAAGCCGCGAAGAGTGGCACCCCCGGGCGCATCGTCAACATCGCCAGCACCGCGGGCCTCAAAGGCTATGCCTATGTGAGCGCCTATGTGGCGGCCAAGCACGGGGTGGTGGGCCTGACCAAATCACTCGCGCTCGAATTGGCGCGCAAGAGCGTGACCGTGAATGCCATTTGCCCCGGCTACACCGAGACCGACATCGTGCGCGAAGCCGTGCAAAACATCGTGGGCAAAACCGGCAAGAGCGAAGCCGAAGCCCGTCAGGCGCTGGCCGCCAGCAACCCGCAACAGCGCCTGGTGCAGCCGAAAGAAGTCGCGCAAAGCGTGCTGTGGCTGTGTGCTGCAGGCAGCGACGCGATCAACGGCCAAGCGATTGCCATCGACGGCGGGGAGTTGGCAGGATGAACAGCATGACCGACATGGAAGTGCGCGCCCACGCCGACCACCACGCTTCGCTGCGCCTGTGGTTGCGCCTGCTGTCGGCCACCACCCGCATCGAAGACACCATCCGTCAACGCTTGCGCGAGCAGTTCGACATCACGCTGCCGCGCTTTGATCTGATGGCCCAGCTCGAACGCGAGCCGCAAGGCCTGTCGATGAGCGAGCTGTCGCGCCGCATGATGGTCACGGGTGGCAACGTCACCAGCATCGTGGACCAGCTTGAAAAAGAACAACTGGTGCAGCGGCAAATGCAAGCCAGCGACCGCCGCTCCTTCACCGTCAGCCTGACCGCGGCTGGGCGCAAGGCTTTTGCCGCCATGGCCCAGGCCCACGAAGGTTGGGTTGTCGAGTTGCTCTCGCCGTTGGCCGCCCCTCAACAAGAACAACTGCACCAACTGCTGGGCACCTTGAAGTCCGGCACCCGAACAAATCAAAAGGAGAAGACATGAGCCAACGCTACCTGCCCGGTCAGCCCCACCAGCTGCCACGCCACAACCAGCCCATGGCGGGCTACCAGCCCGAGCACTTCTTGCTGGTCGTCAAAGACGGTGTGGCCACGGTGAGCCTGAACCGCCCCGAGCGCAAGAACCCACTGTCGTTTGACTCGTATGCCGAGCTGCGCGACTTCTTCCGTGCCTTGCCCTACGCACCCGACATCCACGCGGTGGTCATCACCGGGGCGGGGGGCAACTTCTGCTCGGGTGGCGATGTGCACGAAATCATCGGCCCGCTCACAAAGCTCGACATGCCGGGCCTGCTGGCCTTCACCCGCATGACGGGCGATTTGGTCAAGGCCATGCGCGCTTGCCCGCAACCCATCGTTGCGGCGATTGACGGCGTCTGCGCCGGGGCTGGGGCCATTTTGGCGATGGCGTCTGACCTGCGCTACGGCACCGAGCGCAGCAAAACCTATTTCCTGTTCAACAAGGTCGGCTTGGCCGGTTGTGACATGGGCGCTTGCGCCTTGCTGCCGCGCATCATCGGCCAGGGCCGTGCGAGCGAGCTGCTTTTCACCGGGCGCGGCTTGGGCGCGCTGGAGGCCGAGCGCTGGGGTTTTTACAACCGCGTGTGCGAGGCAGACAGCGTGCTGGCCGATGCGCAGGCCATGGCCGCCCAACTGGTGGCGGGCCCCACCTTTGCCAACGGCATCACCAAAAAGATGCTGCAGCAAGAATGGAACATGGGCGTGGACGAAGCCATCGAGGCCGAAGCCCAAGCGCAGGCCATCTGCATGGCCACCAACGACTTCCACCGGGCGTACCACGCCTTTGTGGCCAAGCAAACGCCCATTTTTGAAGGCGACTGAGCCATGTCCAACAACCCCGCACAACAGCCAACACAGCACCCTGCCGAACTCGATTGGCCATTCTTTGACGACAGCCACCGCGACTTCAAGTCGCGGCTAGACGCCTGGTGCCACGAACACCTCGCGCACGCTCACCACGACGAAAGCCGCGACGCGGTCGACGCCGAATGCATCCGCCTGGTGCGACTGCTGGGCAGCGGCGGCTGGCTCAAGCACGCGGTCTCCGGCACGACCTATGGCGCAGCGTCGGATGTGATCGACACGCGCCAGCTGTGCCTGCTGCGTGAGACGCTGGCTTTTCACAACGGCCTGTCGGACTTTGCCTTTGCCATGCAGGGCCTGGGCACCGGGGCCATCAGCCTCATGGGCTCGCCTGACCAAAAGCAACGCTATCTGCCCCGCGTGGCTTCGGGCCAAGCCCTTTCGGCCTTTGCGCTCAGCGAGCCAGAGGCGGGCTCTGACGTGGCCGCCATGCAGTGCAGCGCCACCGCCACGGCAGACGGTTATGTGCTCAACGGCCGCAAGACCTGGATCAGCAACGGCGGCATTGCCGACTTTTATGTGGTGTTCGCCCGCACGGGCGAAGCGCCCGGGGCGCGTGGCATCACCGCCTTCATTGTCAATGCCGACACGCCCGGTCTGTCGATTGAAGAGCGCATCGATGTGGTCGCGCCGCACCCGCTGGCCACGCTCAAGTTTGACAACTGCAAGGTGGCCGCCAGCCAACGCATTGGCGAGGCAGGCCAAGGCTTCAAGGTGGCCATGGCCACGCTCGATGTGTTCCGCACGTCGGTGGCCGCAGCGGCTTTGGGCTTTGGGCGGCGTGCGCTGCACGAGTCCATCGCTTGGGCGCGTTCACGCAAGATGTTTGGTCAAAGCTTGGGCGACTTTCAGATCACCCAAACCAAGATCGCGCAGATGGCAACGATGCTGGATGCCGCCACGCTCTTGACCTACCGCGCCGCTTGGCTGCGCGACCAGGGCGCACGCATCACACGTGAAGCTGCCATGGCCAAGATGACCGCCACCGAAAACGCGCAGCAGATCATCGACATGGCGGTGCAGATGCACGGCGGCATGGGCGTCAAAAAAGGCGTGATGGTCGAGTCGCTGTACCGCGAGATCCGGGCGCTGCGCATTTACGAAGGCGCGACCGAAGTGCAGCAGCTGATCATCGGCAAGGATTTGTTGAAAGGCTGAATGGGAGCACTCCTTCTTCTGTAGGAGCCCACCCTGTGGGCGATGGGCGTGGCACACGCCCTGCAAAAACCATCGCTCACGGGGTGAGCTCCTACAAATAAAGGGTTCTCTGGGGGTCGGTAGCTTCAGCTCCGACGATGTGGTTTTTTGGGAAGTCGCTATGTCAGCGCTGAAGCCGCCGACCTACAAAGGCCAAAGGCTTCACTGCACATGACGGGATCGAGAAAAACGGAGACGACATGAACGACTGGAACACACTTTTGCCGAGCACGTATGTGGACACATTCACACGCGGCCACTTGCCCCCGCCCGACCAATGGCCTGTGTTCATGGCCGACCTGCCCGAGCTGAACTACCCCGACCAACTCAACTGCGCGGTGGAACTGGTGGACCGGCATGTGCGCGAGGGAAAGGGCGACCGCATCGCACTGCACGGCGTGAGCGACTTCAACACAGGCGGGGGCGACTTCAGTTGGACCTATGCCCAGCTGCAAGACAAAACCGACCGCATCGCCCAGGTGCTGACGCAAGACATGGGCCTCGTGCCCGGTAACAGAATTTTGCTGCGCGGTGGCAACAGCCCCATGATGGCCGCTTGCTTGCTCGGCGCGCTCAAGGCCGGTCTGGTGGCGGTGCCCACCATGCCGCTGCTGCGAGCGGGTGAGTTGGCGCAAATCATCGACAAAGCTCAAGTCAGCGCCGCGCTGTGCGACAGCCTCTTGGCCGACGAACTGCAGCATTGCATGACACCCGGTCACGCCAGCCATGTGCCATGCCTGAAGCAGATGGTGCAGTTCCGCAGCCAAGCGGTCGATGGCTTGGAGCATCGCATGCAGCGGCACAGCGGTGCTTACACGCCGCACGCCACCAGCCGCGACGACGTGTGCCTGATCGCTTTCACCAGCGGCACCACGGGAAAGCCCAAGGGCACCATGCACTTTCACCGCGATGTGCTGGCCATGTGCGACCTGTTCCCGCGCCACATCCTGCGCATGACCGAAAACGACGTGGTCTGCGGCACACCACCGATTGCTTTCACCTTTGGTCTGGGCGGTTTGCTGGCGTTTCCGCTGCGCTATGGCGCGAGCACCGTGCTGCTCGAAAAGCACACGCCCGAGACCTTGCTGCAGACGGTAGCCAAATACCGTGTCACGCAGTGCTACACCGCGCCCACCATGTACCGCCAAATGGCAACGATGGCGGGGCAGCACGACCTGAGCAGCCTCCAACACCCGGTGTCGGCAGGCGAAGCCTTGCCCGACGCCACCCGCCAGCTGTGGAAGCAAGCCACGGGTATCGAGATGACCGACGGCATTGGCGGCACCGAGGTGATCCACATCTACATCTCCAGCGCGGGCCAGCAGGTGCGTGCGGGCAGCATCGGCCAGGTGGTGCCCGGCTATGTGGCGCAAATCGTGGACGACGACATGCAGCCCGTGCCGCCCGGTGTGGTGGGGCGTTTGGCGGTGCGCGGCCCCACGGGCTGCAAATACCTGGCCGACCCGCGTCAACAGGACTATGTGAAAAACGGCTGGAATCTGCCCGGCGACACCTTTGTCATGGATGCCGACGGCTACTTCAGCTACCAGGCCCGCAACGACGACATGATCATCTCGGCCGGCTACAACATCGCAGGCCCCGAGGTCGAAGGCGCTTTGCTGCAACACCCGGCCGTGGCCGAGTGCGGCGTGGTCGGCATGCCCGACGAAGACCGTGGCCACATCGTGCAGGCCTATGTCGTGCTCAAGCCCGGCCACACGGGCGACGCCGCCATGGAAAAAGCCTTGCAAGAGCACGTCAAACAAACCATCGCCCCGTTCAAGTACCCGCGCAAGGTGGTGTTCTTGGACGTGCTGCCGCGCACCGAAACCGGCAAGCTGCAGCGCTTCAAGCTGCGTCAAATTTCTTGAGGAGAAAACCCATGTTCAACGTCTTGCAACCCGAAGGCTGGGCACCCGCCAAAGGCTATGCCAACGGCATCGAAGCGCGTGGCCGCATGGTGTTCGTCGCGGGCATGATCGGCTGGAACGGCCAAGCCCAATTCGAGACCGACGACTTTGTGGCCCAGTGCCGCCAGGCCCTGCAAAACATTGTCGACACGCTCGCCTGCGCAGGGGCAGGCCCGCAGCACATGGCCCGCATGACTTGGTACGTCAAGGACAAGAAGGAATACCTCGCACGCGGCATGGAGCTGGGCAAGGTCTACCAGGAAATCATCGGCAAAAACTACCCCGCCATGACGCTGGTGCAGGTGGCCGATCTGGTGGAAGACCGCGCCAAGGTCGAGATCGAGGTCACGGCGGTGGTGCCGGAGTGAGAGGCTTGGCCTGAAAGGCTATCTTCCGGTTCGCATCTTGTCCCGAAATGACAAGTGAATGGCGCAAATGAGCAAGTCCATCTCGATGAAAACTCTGACACTTTGATGAAGGCATACGGCTAAGGGGATTCCTCCCAAGCCCCTCATCCTTGATTTTGGAGACCCCTCAACATGAACTTTCTCGACGGCCATCTTTATCCGGAAAACCAACAACCCCTGATCATTACTGCGGCGCCATATGCCCCAGGCTGGATTCCATCAGATTTTCCGGAAGACATTCCGATCACGATGGCCGAACAGATTCAGAAAGCTGTGGACTGCTATGAGGCCGGTGCCACCGTGCTGCACCTGCATGTGCGTGAAGACGATGGCAAGGGCAGCAAGCGCCTGTCCAAGTTCAATGAACTGATCGCCGGGGTGCGAAAGGCGGTGCCGGAAATGATTATCCAAGTCGGTGGTTCCATCAGCTTTGCACCTGAGGGACCAAATGGTGAAGCCAAATGGTTGTCCGATGACACTCGCCACATGCTCGCCGAGTTGGACCCCAAACCTGATCAGGTCACGGTAACGGTCAACACCACACAGATGAACGTGACGGAGCATGCAGGCGATGACGATTTCCGGGGTGTCTCGCGCGGATTTCCGCACTTGCACAAGTCTTATAAAGACATGATCGTTCCGTCCAACCCGAGCTTTGTCGAAGAACACATTCGTCGCCTGTCAGCGGCAGGCATTCAGAGTGAGTTTCAGGTCTACAACATCAACAGCTTTGAAACAATCGAGCGCATGATCCGTCGTGGCGTCTATAAAGGGCCGCTGGTCATGAACTGGGTGGCCATCAGCGGTGGCATGGATCAGGCCAACATTTTTAACCTGGCGAACATGCTCCGTGCTGTGCCGGATGGTGCGGTGGTCACTGTGGAAAGCTCGGTGCTCAATGTGCTGCCCATCAACATGATCGGTATGGCGCTGGGTCTGCATGTGCGCTGCGGCATTGAGGATGTGCTCTGGAACCAGACCCGCACCGGCAAAATGAGTTCTGTTGAACAGATCAAGCAGCTGGTGCGCATTGCTGGCGAATTTGGCCGTCCGATGGCCACGGCTCAGCAGACCCGCGAGATCCTCAAGCTGGGCGTCTTCTACGAAACAGCGGATGAAACCTTGCGTGAAAATGGTTTTTCTCCCAACCGTAACGGTGGCAACCAGGGTTTTCTTCGCAAGGTGAATTGAAGAATGGCGGCGCTTCTGCTTTGATGTCGCATCTCAGCTGCATTTCCATCGAGAGGGAGGGACGCTGAATTGCTGGCTGAACCAACGAGAGAACGCGCTGGTCTCGGCAAAGCCCAGCAGCTGGGTGATTTGTGTGATCGAGTGGATGTTGCCTTCCAAGTAGCGCACGGCTTGCTCCCGCCGAACCTCATTGATCAGTCCCTGAAAGCTCTCGGCACTCTGCTCAAGTTGACGTTGCAGCGTGCGTGTGCTCAGCCCCAAGCTTTGACTGACCTGGTCGATGTGGCTGCGTCCGCGTGGCAACAAAACATGGATGGCGCGTCGTACATCGTTCGCAATGTTCTGTTCGCGATGTTTGGGTTGAAGGTCGATCACATGCTGTGCATAGCGCGCCATATTGGTGTCGCAGGCCGGATTGATCCGGTCCAGATCGTCTTTGCCCAGAACGATGCCATCAAATTCGGAAGCAAACTCCAGTGAAGATCCGAAGACTCGGTTATGTGCCTGCACGCCACCAGCTGGGGCGGCATGGCTGAAATGCACCCGGCGCGGCATCCACCTGGCACCCAGCTGAAAACGACACAAGGACAGCAGCGCACCAATGGCCAGCTCCATGCGTTGACGTCCAGGATGAGTGCGTCCACTGATCAGTACCAACTGCAGAACGCAAACATTCGGATATTCAGTGATGTCGATCATCACCGAATCACTGAGCAGGTGGCGATAGCGTTTGAATTCGGACAGGGCCTGCCGCAGGGAGGGCTGATGCTGCAGCAACAAGCTGAGGATGCCGAAGTCTGACAGGCGCCAGGACTCACCCACCAACAGGCCCAAAGTCGAGCAGTCGGAGGCTTTGGCTGAGCACTCCAGAACCTCTGTCCATGAGGATTCAGGTAAGCGCAAATCAGGTGTCAGAAGGTACTGACGATCCAGGCCAACTTGTTTGACCATTTGCACCGGATCAATGCCCAGGCCCCGAGCGATATCGGAGTATTTGGAAAGGGTCGCACTTCGAACGAGGATGTTCATGTCGGAGCAGTTGATGGATGCGCTGTCAAAGTATTTGATGCGAAAAATTGATCTTGTGCAACCGGGATGCACCCTAGCTTGGCCGATTCCATTTGTCCGCATGTCGTGAATGGCCAAGAGCTGGCGCAGGCGGTCAAGCACATTGACTTCAGGTTCCGAACAATAAACAAACTTAATTTTCAGGTCGCGTGCGTTGCGAGACCAATCTTAAGTTCCGTGAAGGAAGTTCGAATGCATATTGAAAAATTGACACCTGTTATTGGAGCCGAAATCTCCGGGGTCAATCTCGCTGATGCTGCACGTGATTCCGATCTCTTCGCTGAGATCAAAGCAGCTTTGCTCAAGCACCGCGTGATCTTCATGCGCGATCAGGAGATCAGCCGAGCCGAGCATGTGGCTTTTGCCCGTCGCTTTGGCGATCTCGAAGACCATCCGGTGGCTGGCAGCGATCCAGAACACCCGGGGCTGGTGCAGATTTACCGCAACGACAAGCGCGAAAACTACGAGAACAACTACCACAGTGATGGCCTGTGGCGCCAGACACCAGCCATGGGCTGTGTATTGCGCTGCATTGAGTGCCCGCCGATTGGGGGCGACACCATCTGGGTCAACATGGTGGAGGCCTACAAGAACCTTCACGAGGACGTGAAGAAAAAAATCGACGTGCTGCACGCACGCAGCAGCATTGAGCACTCTTTCGGAGCGGTGATGAGCCCAGAGGCGCGGCGCAAGCTCGCTGCCGACAATCCCCCAGCGGAACATCCGGTGGTGCGTACCCACCCCGAAACTGGCGAGAAGGTTCTCAATGTGTGCAGCTTTACCACCAACTTCGTTGATTTCCATACACCCGAAAACGTGCGCTTCGGTATTGAAAAGACCCCTGGTGCCAGCCACTTGCTTAACTACTTGCTGAGCCAGGCCACCATTCCTGAATACCAGGTTCGCTTCCGCTGGAGACCCAACAGCGTAGCCATCTGGGACAACCGTTCTACACAGCACTACGCGGTCATGGACTACTGGCCCGCACCTCGCAAGATGGAACGAACCGCCATCATCGGCGACCGACCTTACTGACTCTGCAAGTGCAAGTGATAGGAGACAAGACATGAATTTTCTTGATGGACACCTTTTTCCTGAAAATCAGCAACCCCTGATCATCACGGTTGCACCCTATGCTCCGGGCTGGGTGCCTTCTGATTTTCCGGAGGATATTCCGGTCACGATGGAAGCCCAGATTCAGAAAGCCGTGGACTGCTACAACGCTGGTGCTACGGTGCTTCACCTGCATGTGCGTGAACTCGATGGCAAGGGATCCAAGCGCTTGTCCAAGTTCAATGAGCTCATTGCAGGCGTGCGCAAGGCAGTTCCTGAAATGATCATTCAGGTGGGTGGTTCCATTTCGTTTGCGCCAGAAGGCGACGGTGAGGCGGCCAAGTGGCTATCGGACGATACGCGTCACATGCTGGCCGAACTTGATCCAACACCCGATCAGGTCACAGTGACGGTCAATACTTCGCAGATGAACGTGACAGATCACATGGAGGATGCAGACGCCGTGGGCACATCGCGCGCCAACATGGCATTGTTTAACACCTACAAAGACATGATCGTTCCGGCCAATCCTCTTTGGGTGGAGGAGCATGTGCGTCGGCTGACAGTGGCAGGCATTCAAAGTGCTTTCCAGTGCTACAACACCAACAGCTTTGAGTCGGTTGAGCGTTTGATTCGGCGTGGCTTTTACAAAGGGCCGCTGGTGATGAACTGGGTGGCCATTGGGGGTGGTATGGATTCGCCCAACGTCTACAGCCTGGGCAACTTCATGCGTGGTATCCCCGATGGTGCTGTGGTGACGGTCGAGAGCAATGTTCGCAATGTGCTACCGGTCAACATGATGGGCATCGCCATGGGCCTGCATGTGCGTTGTGGCACCGAAGACGTGATCTGGAACCAGCAGCGCAGTGCCAAGATGAGCAGCGTAGAGCAGATCGAACAGCTGGTACGCATTTCACGCGAGTTTGGTCGACCCATTGCCACGGCTAAAGAAGCCCGCGAGATTTGCCGGATTGGCGTGTTTTATGACACCGCAGATGAAGCCCTCGCAGCCAATGGCTTTGCGCCAAACCGCAATGGCGGCAATCAGGGCTATTTGCGCAAGACGCAATAAACCACGTACGCGAACTCGAAACCCATTATTGGAAGATGAAGATCTCATGAAAAAAATAGCATTTAAAAATAGATGGCGTCTTGGCCTTTGTGGTGCTCTGTTTGTCTGGCCTTGGTTGGCTTGGGGGCAGGTGAGCGACGTCTGGCCCAATCGTCCCATCACACTGGTCGTGGCCTCTGCACCGGGCTCTGGCCTGGATGTGATTGCCCGGGAAACCGCACAAAAACTCAGCATGGCGCTCAAGCAACCAGTGGTGGTTGACAACAAACCTGGCGGCAGTGGCGTGGTAGCGGGTACCACAGTGGCGCGCAGTAAACCCGATGGCTACACCTGGCTTTACAGCAATGCCTCATTTATGGCAGTTGCCCCGGCAGTGCTGCGCAAAATGCCCTATGAGCCCAATAAGGAGCTCACACCGGTGGCGATCACAGCTGCAGGTGGCGTGATTTTGTCGGTCAGCAAGGATTTTCCAGCCAACAATCTCAAGGAACTGGTGGCACTGATCAAGGCCAAACCTGATGTTTACAGTTATGGCACTTGGGGCGCTGGTTCATCGGGGCATTTGATGATGGAGTGGCTCCAAAAACAGGCTGGGCTGAAGATGTCCCATGTGCCTTACAAGTCCACGCCTCAAATCGTTAATGAGTTGACGGCGGGGATATTGAACATTGGGTGGACCGATCCGGGTACCCCTGTGGCCCTGATTGAGAACAAGCAAATCAAAGGCATCGCCATCAGTGGCAATGTGCGTGCACCGCGCACGTCCAGTATCGGAACCATGGGAGAGCAGGGGTATCCTTTTGATGCTGTTGGCTGGTTTGGTGTATTTGCCCCGACGCAGACACCCAAGCCGCTCGTGGAGCGCATGAATGCCGAGATCAACAAGGTCTTGAAGACCCCCGAGATGGCCAAGCGAATGGAAACCATGAACTTTGAGCCGCCTCCAACCAAGTCGGTGGAAGATTTCAAGGGCATTTTGGCCAAGGACCTTAAAACTTGGCAGACCATTGCTCTGGAGGCGGGGATTTTGTTGGATTAATTGAGATCAGATAAAGCTGCAATCTGTTTTGAATCAGATTGACCCTTGAGTGGGTGGTTCGTACCTAGCGAGATCAGATCAGGCGGTCGATCCGAATGATCCATTCGGTGGCGATGCTTTGAAGTGGGGTGAACTGCCCCTGAACCGGATCGCAGCACGCTTCATTGGCCGGACGGATCACTTAAAAAAAGCCTGCCTTGTTAAAAGGCAGGCTGAAAAGTTGCAATGAAAAATTTGAATCAAAATCAGAAGCTGGTTCGAATTCCCAAGTCGTAGCCATTGACCGAGCCATTGATGCTACTCACCGCACTGCCGACAGAGTAACCTGCTGTAGGTGTATTGCGGTAGTTGGTGTTGTTCACGTGGCTGTAAGTGGCATACAGCGCTGTTCGCTTGGACAGGTTGTAAACGTAACCTACAGCCAGCTGAGTGACGTTGCCCGAAAGTGCATTGTCAGCAGTTTTTTCGACCTTGCTGTAAGAAATCCGTGCCTCGCCTGGTCCCAGTGGCGCAGTCGCACCAGCCAAATAGCCTTTCTTGCTGGCATTGGCACCGGCTGCACCCAACTCATCTCGGCTGTATTCGAACATGGGTTTGATCATGCCGAAGTTGTATGCGGCACCTGCTGATGTGGTCTTGATGTCACCCGATGCCACCAGCTTTGTTTTGGACCAAGCAACATCGGCCATGAATTTGCCATTCACGTAGCCCACTTTGCCGCCAGTAAAACCACCTTCTTTGGGCACTGCGCTACTGGTTTCGCTCGGCGCCGCCGAGAGCATCAGGTTCAGCCCAGTGCTGTTGGCCGGTGTGGTGTATGAGATCAGATTGGACGCGCGTAAGTGGTTCACACTTCCAGCGGGGTTGAAATAAGCGGATGTCATCGTGATCAGACTTGCCCCTGCCCCGTTTTCTGCAAAAGGATCATAGGCAAAATCAAGCAGGAAAGTTGGTGTGTAATTGCGCCCGGCAGTCACTGCACCCCAGTCGCCAGAAAGGCCGACCACGGACACGCGGTTGAATTGCAATGAACCATTGGCGGATGGACTTTTGTTATCAGCCGATGACCAGCCTGCGAATGGTGTGGTTACGCCTGTTCCTGTATCGGCCGCAATATCGGCTTCCAGTACAAAACTCGCTTTCAGACCACCGCCCAGATCTTCCTGCCCCCTGAAGCCCAATCGGGAGGATGCGTTACGGCCTGAGGCCAGACCGCTCCAGCTGGCCACATCGCCAGTGCCTTTGACATAGCCCACATCCATCACGCCGTATGCGGTGACGCTGGACTGTGCATAAGCTTGGGTAGCCAACAAGCTGGCGATTGCAATCAATTTCAATTTCATGGTTGATCTCCTTGTTTTTCAGGTGAGGTTCATGCAACACGGTTATTGAACAGGGTCGATGTATCCCGAATTCGTTGCAGTTAATTTGACCCAACTGCTGGAATGTCCTTGAACACGTATGCAGCTTCAAGTTATGACTCTAGGTGGATGTAGTGGTTTGGTTTTGTCATTTCACGACATGTGTTTTTCATTTGGCGCCATCAACAGCGGCAACTAGGGTATCCACGGAGCCGCACAGGCGCTGTATAAAAACCATGGCCATTGGCCACTCACCGTAACCCGAGGCTGGGTTAAGGTGCCCCACTTCCCCTAAGTTTTGGGTCTCGCTGCCCCAATCATGAGCCAGCGCAAGCACGCGCTCTCGTGATCCCAAGGGGTCGTTGTCGCTGGTGGCGACCAAGCTGCGGAAAGGCAAGCGTTGACGAGGTACTGGCAGCCAGCCGCCAGCTTTCAGTGCAACGAGTGAGGGATAGCCTTCGGGCATGGGGCGTTCGAAATCAGGGGGAGTGGCCAGTAAAGCGCCCTTCACACGGTTGGTGTGGACGCTGGTATTTGCCCAATGAGACACCATGATGCAGCCACCACTGTGCGCCACGATGAGCACGGGGCCTTCGATGGTGGCGATGGACGCTTCGATAGCCAGGATTCGTCTTGAGCAATCGAGGTCTTCTCGTCCCATAGGCGGGACTGTTCTGACCTTTGGCAAACAATTTGCCAAGTGCGTCTGCCAGTGGATGTCCACGTGATCGCGTAAGCCTGGAACGATGAGGACGGTAGGGATACGGTGCATGTTTTCAACTTTCAATCAGCACGGGCTGGCAAGCTGCCGATGATGGACATCTGAATGTAAGTTTGCAGGGTTGAACCGGATTTGCCATTTCATGCCTTCGGGTTAGCATTTCATGTCAATGTTCGATCATGAGATTGAACAGTCGTTCCAGAAAAAGGCACTCAGAGGTCTGTATGCAGAAGTTAAAAGTTCAACGCCATGTGATGCAGGTGCGCGCTGCAGCGCTGAGTCACTACGAGGATGTCGCGAAAAGTCTGGGGCTGAATCCACAACCTTTGCTCCGGAAGGTGGGCCTGACTCGGCAAATGTTGATCGTGCCAACGCAGCTGATTCCTGTGAACAGTGCTGTGGCGCTGTTGGAGCTGACAGCGCAAGAAAGTCGGTGCGACACAGTGGGCTTGATGATGGCCGACGCTCGTGTGTTGTCCGACTTTGGTCCGGTTAGCTTGCTGCTCATGCAGCAACACACCATGCGCAGTGCATTGAACACCATCACGCAATACCGTCATTTGCTCAACGAGTCCCTGGGTCTGCACATTGAAGATGCTGGCAAATACACATTGATTCGGGAAGAAATCATGACCGATCACGCCGGAGGTGCTCGTCAATCAACAGACATGGCAGTGGGGGTGCTGATTCTGATTTTTCGTTCCATCCTGGGCGTGAGTTGGCGTCCGCATGCGGTGCATTTCACACACTCCGCGCCACAGGATGTGCAGATATTCAAGCGTATTTTCCGCTGCGCGTTGCAATTCGACAGCGACTTCAACGGCTTGATGTGCCTGAGTTCCGACTTGGACAAGGCCAATGTGCAGGCTGATCCCGCCATGGCCAGTTACGCTCAATCGTTCCTTGAGGCCATCCCAAAGCCTGGGCAAAGTTCTTTTGTGCTGGATGTCAGGCGTTCTGTTTACTTGCTTTTGCCCATGGGGCGCGCCAACGTCGAGCAGGTTGCTTCGGGTTTGGGCATGAATGTGCGTACATTGCAGCGGCGATTGGATGAAAGTCAGGTCAGTTTTTCGGATGTACTGAACGATGTCCGGTGTGAATTGGCGCAGCGATACATCAAACACACCTCACATGCGTTTGCGCGTGTGGCCGAATTGCTGGGTTACTCCAACACCAGTTCGTTTAACCGTTGGTTCACGGCGCAGTTTCAGTGCACGCCATCCCAGATGCGCCCCTGAGCGGTCTCAGATGATGGCGTGCAGGGTTTGCTCCATGGTTGACAGCAGGACGTCAGCAGACTGCGCGCCAGAAATGACTTGCTGTTGATTGAAAACGAACAACGGGACGCCAGAGGCGCCTTCAGGCAAATGCCAAGTCGGTGGCGCTTCCAGGTCTTCAGCTTCAGAGATGTCGATGCCTCGTGCCTGTGCCAATCGGGCCAGTACCTGATCGTCCCCCAGGTCCAGACCCTCTACAAAGTAGCTTTCAAACAAGGTATCCATCAAAGCCTCGTGCGGACTGACGCCCAGTTGCTCGGCAAGTGCCAGCAAACGATGTGCCCGCCAGGTGTTGGGGAACACGGCAATGCGCTCGTGATGGATCGTCAAGCCAGCCAGGCTTGCTGCAGCTTGCACTTGTGCTCTGCGTGCGCGTACGGCATCCGGACCGCCAAGTCGATGTTCGTAAAACGCCTGATAGGGCCAACCCCGGGGCGGCACCTGCGGGATCAGTTGCACCGAATGCCACCGCACGGACAGCTGGACTTCTGGTGCGCGCTGGGCCAGCAGGCGGCGAGCTGTGGTCAAGTGCGCTTTGCCGATCCAGCACCAAGGGCAAATCAAATCGAAATACGCATCGACCTGCACGGTGCTGAGTTTGTCCATGGTCATCAGGCTGCTTTGCGCAAAAAGCCCTGGTTGCCGCCGTTGCGGTTGGGCGCGAAGCCGTTAGCGGCCAGCGTCTCTTCCACGGTGTCGTAGAAAACGCCGATTTGCAGCAGCTCGCGTGCCTCCTTGCCGTTGGCCACTTCACGGCCGAATTCATTCGATATGCGAACCAGTTGCTTGATCTGCTCGACCGTACTCATGCGGGCGGTGCGCTTTTGGTTCCAGAGGTTGTCTTCAATGCCACAGCGCACATGCAGGCCCATGGCGATCCCCATCATGTTGATGGGCAGCACATTGCGCATGCTGCTTTCCACAGTGAGCTTGGCACCGTCCGGTAAAGCGCGCACGAAGTTGGTCAGGTTGTAGACGTTGGGCGCGTCCATGCCACCGCTGATGGCGACCCAGTTGCACACCAGTGGGCCTTTGTAGACGCCCCGGCGGATCAAACGCTCGACGGTTTCGTAGCTGTTGAGGTTGTAGAACTGGAAGGCGCTCTGGATGCCCGCCGCGCTCAGGCGTCGGATGTGCTCTTCGTACCAAGCCGGGTTGGAGGGCACCACCATTTCGCTGTAGGCACGGCGCCCTTCAGGCGTGGCCATGGAGGTGCCGGCGATGTCTGCCTCTTCCATGTGTTCGATCACGTTCATCTGCGTGGTGTTGATCGTCACCGTGACCTGATCGGGCTTGGGGTTGAGCTCGGCCAGCATGTGGCGAGTGTCATCAGACAACCACTTGGCCACGGCCCCATCAGATTCAGGCGCAAAAGAGATGGAACCACCGACTTGGATCACCATGTCAGGGACGGCCTTGCGCACGCCAGCGATCAGCTCGTTGAACTTGGACAGGCGCTTGGAGCCCTTGCCATCTTCTTCACGCACATGAAGATGAAGTACGGTGGCGCCGGCGTTATAGCAGTCCACGGCTTTCTGGATCTGTGCTTCCATGCTGACCGGAATGTCTTCCGGGTAGTCCTCTGGAATCCACTCTGGGCCGTAAGGCGCCGCTGTGATGATCAGTTTTTCTTGATTTTCGGGAAAGAGGTGTCCGTCGAGGAAGTTCATGGAGGCTCCAAAATGGGGGATGAATGAGGACAGGGTTCAGGGAATGAGAACCATCGAGCCGGTGGACCGACGTGACTCCAGCATGCGGTGGGCTTCGGCGGCTTCTGCCAGCGCGAAAACATGACTGGGTTCGCTGACGATCTTGCCGTTTTTCACCAGATCGAACAGCTCCTGGGCCATGGCCAACATATGCGATCGGGGCTTGGCGTAATGGACCATGGCTGGTCGTGTGAGCCACAGTGACTTGGACGCCAGCATGCGCGTGTCAATCTGGACAGGACCCGAAGAGGTGCCGTTGCTGACCAGGGCGCCGCGTTCTTTCAAGCAACTCAGTGAGGCCTGTAGCGTGTCCTTGCCTACGGAGTCAAACACCACGGGGACGCCTTGACCATTCGTGATGTCCATCACGCGCTGGACGATGTTTTCACGCGTACTGACAATGGTGTGCTTGCAGCCATGGGCCTTGGCAATGGCGGCTTTCTCGTCGCTGCTGACCACACCAATCATGTTGACGCCGATCGCGCGCGCCCACTGGCAGGCAATCAGACCCACGCCACCCGCAGCAGCGTGGTACAGAATGGTTTCTCCGCCGTGCAAGGGGTATACCTGACGAAACAGATACTGTGCAGTCATCCCCTTCATGATGAGGGTGGATGCCGTGCTGTCAGAGATGGCATCGGGCAAGGGGATGAGCACATCGGCAGGCATGACACGTGCATCGGCATAGGCACCCAGTGGTCCGAGCAAATAGCCTACGCGATCACCTGCGCGGATGTCGCTGACACCATCGCCTACGGCCTCAACCACGCCCACTGCATCCGAACCCAAGCCGCTGGGAAAACCGGGCACCGGGTATTGACCTGTGCGGAAATAAACATCAATGAAATTCACGGCAATGTGACTGTGACGAATCCGCGCCTGACCTGGCCCGGGTTCTCCGACGTCGACGGTTTCCAGTTTCAGTACGTCGGGGCTGCCTGTTTCGTGAAAACGGATGGCACGGGGCATCGGGAATCCTTGGTAATGTGTTTATGGATTGAAGCGCTTGCTTCAGAAGGGAACGGTTCCGACAATGCCAGCCCGTTCCATTTTTCGGTGGCAGGGCGGATAGTCCATAACCGCATAGTGTTGCGTGGCGCGGTTGTCCCAGATGGCCATGCTGAACGGCTGCCAACGCCAGCGAACCTGGTATTCCGGAATGTAGGCCTGACTGATCAGGTACTGAAGCAGGTCCCCCCCGACTTGGTTGAAGTCCTGGCCGTAGCGCACATTGTCTTTGTTGTGGAAATTGACAAAGTGAGTGGTGAAGCCGTTGACAAACAGTGCTTTCTCGCCAGTCTCTGGGTGTGTTCGCACGACCGGATGCTCCGAGTCTGGGTACTGCATTTTCATCGCGAGGCGTTTTTCTTCGGGCATCGCCGCTGCAAAGGAGGCGTTGAAGCTGTGATTGGCTTTGAGGCCTTGAATCTGGTCTTTGATGTGTTGAGGCAGTTTTTCATAGGCCAGTACCATGTTGGCCCAAATGGTGTCTCCCCCCACGGGAGGACATTCAATACAGCGAAGCACGCAGCCCAAGGCCGGTGCGGGGCGGAAGGTGCCATCGGTGTGCCAGGAGTTTTCGTAACGGTCAATGGGACTGTCTGGATTTTTGTAGATCTGCACCAGGCCGGGTGCCTCGGGATGGCTGGGCACCATGGGGTGGGTCTCCAGTTCGCCAAGCCGTTGAGCAAAGGCCATGTGGTCCAGGCGGGAGAGTTTGTCCAATGTCTGATCGCGCAAAAAAAGCACCTTATGCTGCAGCAGCGCGGCGTAAATATCCTGAAAAAGGGCATCGTCGCGCACGGCGTCGCCCAGATTCACATCGTGCAGTTGCGCGCCGATGGCGCAGGTCAGAGGTTCAATGCGCATGAGGTGTCTCCTGTCATCTCGGTGGCTTGGTGAAACTGTAACGATGCATAGAGGATTGAAGCTTGCCAAATCGCGACTTGAAATTAGCATTTGGTGACAGTTGATGCCGAGGCTGTATTTTCAGATCGGTGAACTCAGGGTGAACCCGAGGTGACACGGAAAGATAATGAGCTGTCGTCAATGGATAAATGTCTTGGGTGAGCTTTCAGAACAATCGCATGATCCCGTTTAAGACCATCCTTCAAGGAGATATCAAGATGTCCATGCAATCACGCTTTGGCCGATTTGGCCTCAAAACCCTTGCCGTTCTTGTCGGCATTTGCTTGACGCAGGCCGCCCTCGCCTGGACGGACAAGCCAGTCAAACTGCTGGTGCCTGCACCTGCAGGCGGCACCATGGACGTGATTGCGCGGATGTTGGCTGATCAACTGTTGGCAGATACCGGGCAACCCATGATCGTGGACAACCGCCCAGGCGCTGGCGGTGCGATTGCGGTCCAAGCGCTGCGTGCTGCACCGGCTGACGGACAGACTGTCATGGTCACGGCCAGCAACGTGCTGACCGAAATTCCGCATGTGATGAAGACCGGCTTCGATCCCCTCAAGGATGTGCGCCCGGTTGGGTTCATTGCACGAGGGTCTCTGGTCATGATCGCTGCGCCCAATGTGGCAGCCAAGGATTTCAAAGGGTTCATGGCATACGCCAAGAAGAATCCGGGTAATCTGAGCTTCGCTTCTTACAGCACTGGCACGATCTCACACTACGTCGGCATGATCCTGAATCAAAAAGCTGGACTGGATCTGCAACACGTGCCATTTCTGGGTTCTCCTCCTGCGCTGGCTCAGGTCATGGGCGGGCAAATTCCTGTGATGTTCGATGGGTTTGCGACCTCGCGGGCACTCATCGCCGGTGGCAAGGTTCAAGCTTATGCGGTGGCTTCGAAAGCGCGACTGCCCCAGCTGCCTGATGTGCCGACGTTCGCTGAATTGGGTTACCCCGAACTTAATTTTTCCAATTGGTTAGGCGTGGTGGTCTCGGGTGCTTTATCTCCTGAGTTATCGGAAAAAATCCACAAGGCGGTCAAGGCTGTGGCGATGAATCCGAAATTCAAGGAGCGTATGTTGGCCAATGGTTTTGACGCAGCTGAAGACGCCAATATGGTCCAGATGTCACAGACGGTGAAGCTTGACTTTGACCGCAATGCAGCCATCGTGAAGCAGTTCAACATCCAACTCAACCAGTGAGCGATTGGGGCCCAGTTCACGCCAAGCTCAAAGCTTGGCAGGGATGCATGCATGAATGGTGGCCAGGCATGGCCTTGTCTGCGGTGGTGGCGGTCGCGGCGCTCTTCTTGGCCGAGCACTACCATGCACCAGTCATGCTGTTCGCCTTGTTGCTGGGCATGGCGTTGAACTTTTTATCGCAGGATGGACGCTGCAAATCAGGCATTGAGTTTGTAGCTCGGGAAGTGCTGCGATGGGGGGTGGCCTTGTTGGGGCTCAAAATCACGGTGAGCCAGGTACAGGCGCTGGGTTGGCAGCCTGTGCTGATGGTGGTTTTTGCGGTTGCAAGCACCATTGGACTGGGCATTGTTTTGGCGCGCTGGATGGGGTTCAAGACCTTTTTTGGTTTTTTGTCGGGTGGCTCCGTGGCCATCTGTGGTGCCTCGGCGGCGCTGGCCATAGCTACGGCATTCCCCAACCACCCACAAAAAGACCGAGCCACACTGTTTGTGGTCATCAGCGTCAGCACACTCTCAACCATTGCGATGGTCTTGTATCCGATTCTTGTGCGCTGGTTTGAACTCGATCCACAGCAAGCGGGTGTTTTCCTGGGGGGCACCATTCACGATGTGGCGCAGGTCGTGGGGGCCGGATACAGCATTGGCCAACAAACTGGGGACACGGCCACCGTTGTGAAGCTCATGCGTGTCGCGATGTTGGTGCCCGTGATTATTTTTGCGGCATTGCTCACGCGAGCCACGCCCACATTGGGTCGTTCACCCCATCAATCAGGGGCGTCCCTGAGTCGTCCACCCTTGCTGCCGTGGTTTGCCATGGTGTTTGTGCTGTTGATGGCTGTCAACAGTCTTTTGCCTTTGCCCGCTGTGGTGCTCGAATCTGGAAATGCGCTGTCACGGATGTTTCTGGTTGGGGCGATGGCCGCTATCGGCATGAAAACACATTTGAGAGACATCGTTAATGTGGGCTGGAAGCCCGTTGTACTCATGTTGCTCGAAACGGTCTTTTTGGCATGCTTGTTTTATGTCCTGCTTCGCTTTTGCTGAGCACTCATTGCATGACGAAAATCCAGTGCGTCAGACCCGCACAGCAATCATGCGTTCCAGCACCCGTTTGAGCTGATCCACTTGCGCACTGCCCATGTCGGCCGTGACCTGTGCTTCGTGCACCTGGGCCTGGGCCAGCAAGGGTTTCACTTTTCGGTGGCCTGCGGGCGTGAGGCTTACCAGCGATTGGCGTTTGTCGTGCGGCGCATCGCAGCGCTTGACCCAGCCCGCTTCTTCCATGCGCCCAACCAGCTTGGTCACGGTGGGTTGCTTGGCCAGCACGATGTCGGCCAACTCGCCCACGCTCAAGGCGTCTTTGCCCGACAAGCTGGCCATAACGCGCCACTCCATCAGGGAGAGGCCACTGGCCTCGACCACGGCGTGGAACTCGCTCGAAATCAAATGGCTGGCGCGTGCCAGCAAATAGGCCAGGTAGTCGTCGACAAAGCCGGACGTTTGGCTCATGGCAGTGCTTGCGTGGTGCTGAATTGGCTGTTTTGATACACCAAGGGTTGCCCACTGTCGGTAAAGCCGCAGCGCTCGACTTCGCCCACAAAAATCACATGGTCGCCTTCTTCGTAGCGGCTGCGGTTGTGGCATTCAAACCAGGCCAGCGCACCTTTCAAAATGGGCAGCCCTGCTTGGCCCAGGTTGTAGTCAGTTTGGGCAAACCGGTCACCCTGGCCTGACGCAAAGCGTTGGCACAGATCGAGCTGATCGGCCGCCAGCACATTCACCACGTAATGTGTGCCCGCATGGAACAGCGGCAGGCTGCTGGCGCGGTGGCCCAGGCTCCACAGGACGAGTGGCGGGGTGAGCGAGACCGAGTTGAACGAGCTGGCCGTGATGCCCACAAAGCTGCTGCTGGCTGTGTCGCCTTTTTGGGCATGGGGCGCGAAGGTGGTGATGACGGTCACGCCCGTGGCAAAACGCGACAGGGCCTGCCGGAAGTGGGCGGCCTCAAAGTCAGGGACAAGCGGCTGGATGGTCGGAGGTGGGTTGGGGCGCATCGGGTCATTATGGATGAATTTACATGAATATTCATATAAACTGTTTGGTATGAGGTCGAGTGCGTTGTGCGCGGAACCTGTCCGTCAAGGAGACAAGCATGCTGGTGGAACGGATCGAAAACAGGTGGCTCGCGGCGTTTACCCGCACCTTCACGCTGTGCAAGGTGCAGCCCGGTGAGGTGGTGGCCATTTTGGCCGAAACCCAATCACGCCGGGTCAACGTGGACTTGGCGCGCCTCGCGCTGGAGGCCATGGGAGCCAATGTGTTCGAGGTGACTTTGACCACGCCACCCCTGACCGCCCCCGCGCCTGTGCGCTCAACCGGAGCGAGCGACGCCATTGGGCAGCTGGGCCCGGTGGTGGCCGCTCTGGCCCGTGCCGACATGGTGGTGGACTGCACCGTCGAGGGTCTGCTGCACGCCCCAGAGCTGCCCACCATCATGAAGGGTGTGGACGGACACATGCCGCGCCTGTTGATGGTGTCGAACGAGCACCCCGAAATTTTGGAACGCACCGTGCCCGATCCGGCGCTCGAAAGCGTGGTGCGTTCGGCCATGAAAAAGCTCCGAGCCGCGCAGCAGATGCATGTGACGTCTGCCGCGGGCACCGACCTGCGCGTGAACCTGAAACATGGCGACAAGCAAGCCGTGGTCGGCGGTGTGTGGGGCTTTTGCCCCAAACCGGGCATGGTGTCGCACTGGCCTGCGGGCCTGGCGCTGGCGTTCCCGCCAGCGGGCAGCGTCAACGGCACGCTGGTCATGGCTCCGGGTGATGTGAACTTGACTTTCAAGCAATACCTGCGCGACACGATCCGCCTGACCATCGAGAAGGACAGCGTGGTCGCCATCGAAGGGCAGGGCGTGGATGTGGACATGATGCGCGGTTACTACAAGGCCTGGGAAGACTTTGAGGGCCACCGCGCCGCCTACGCGGTCTCGCATGTGGGCTTTGGCCTGAACCCGGCGGCGCGTTGGGACGCGATGGCGTTTTACGACAAGCGCGACTGCAACGGCACCGAGCTGCGCGCTTTTGCGGGCAACTTCTTGTACTCGACCGGGGCCAACGAGGTCGCAGGCCGACACACGCTGGGGCATTTCGATTTGCCCATGCGCGGCTGCACCATTCGGCTGGACGACACCGTGGTGGTGGATGCCGGGCAGGTCATGAGCGCGGCGCTGGCATGAGCACCTTGATGTCTTGCGTGCACGTGCCCGCCTGTGGGGGCGACGCCCTCGTCGCGAAGATTTCGGCTGATCGCCGCGAGGGCGCGGATCCTACGAAACCAACCCTGGTTTTTTTGCACGGCATTGGCGGTCGTGCCAGTTCGTGGGCGGCCATCCAGCAGGCCTGCGCCCAAGCGGGTTACGCCAGTGTGGCCTGGGACATGCCGGGCTACGGCGACAGCCCGCTGATCGAGCCTTGCACATTTGATGATCTGGCCGATGCGCTGGCCGCGCTGATGGACGCGCAGGATTTGCAGCAAGCCGTGTTGGTGGGCCACAGTCTGGGTGGCATGGTGGCCTTGCAAATGTGGGCGAGGCACCCCGAGCGCGTGGCAGGCTTGGTGTTGGCCGCCAGCAGTCCGGGTTTTGGTCAAAGCGGCGGCGATTTTCAGCAAGCGTTCATCGCCCAGCGCCTGGCCCCCTTGGAAGCAGGCAAAAGCATGGCCGATGTGGCCGATGCCTTGGTGCCGACCATGGTGGCGCCGGGTTTTGACGGCCCGGGTCTGGCGCAGGCCAAAGCCTGCATGGGCTCCATCACGCCAGCCGCCTACAAAGCGGCGCTGAGCGCGCTGGTGCAGTTTGAGCAGCGCAGCGCCTTGCCCACGATCACCGTGCCCACGCTGTGCATTGCGGCCGAACACGACCGCACCGCTGCGCCGACGGTGGTGCAGCGCATGGCCGAAAAAATTCCTCACGCGCAATACCTGTGCCTGCCAGGCGTGGGCCATTTGCTGACGTTTGAGCAACCCGACAGCTTTGCCGATGCACTGCTGCCTTTTTTGCGGAGACTTTGATGACCGACGTGCAAGACAAGACCATGCCGAACACCATGCCGATTTGTGGCGACGATTACCCCCTGACCGAAAAACAGCAAAAGCTGATGGCTTTGGCCCGGCAGCTGGGCCGCGAGAAGTTCGCCCCCCGCGCTGCGCAACTCGACCGCGACGCGCAGTTCCCATTCGCCAACTACGACGACATGCGCGACTCCGGCCTGCTGGCGCTGTGTGTGCCCGAGGCGCACGGCGGCCAGGGGGCAGACTACGCGACGTATGCGATGGTCTCGGCCGAGATCGGTCGCTACTGCGGGGCCACCGCGCTCACTTTCAACATGCATGTCTGCACAATGCTCTGGAGCGGCTTGTTGTCTGAAGACCTGGAGATGACGCCCGAGCAGCGCGCTACTCACCGCCAGCATCAGGCCACGCACTTTGCCCGCGTGGTGAAAGACGGCGCGATTTACGCGCAGCCGTTTTCCGAAGGCGGCGCAGCTGCATCAGGGGCGCAACCCTTCGGCACCCTCGCCGTCAAGGTCGATGGCGGCTGGAAGGTCAACGGCAAAAAAATCTTCGCCTCACTGTCAGATGCTGCTGATTACTTTGGCGTGCTGTGCACCGAGAAGAAAGAGGGCGCTGATCTCTCGCGCCGCGACACGCTGTACCTGGCCATCCCGCGCACATCGCCGGGTTTGACCATCGAAGGCGATTGGGACCCGCTGGGCATGCGCGCCACCGTGTCACGCAATCTGATTTTCAAAGACGTGTTCGTGCCCGATGACGCGGCGCTCATGCCGCAGGGCCTGTACTTTCAGGCCGCCAGCCGCTGGCCGCACATGTTCATGACGCTCTCGCCCACCTACATGGGCATCGCGCAAGCGGCTTACGACTTCACCGTGGCCTATTTGCGTGGCGAGATTGCGGGCACCGGCCCCGTCAAGCGCCGCCAGTTCGCGACCAAACAGATCGCCGTGGCCGAGATGTTCATCAAGCTCGAACAAACCCGCAACCTGTTCTTGCGCGCCATTGAAGACGCCAAGGTGGACCCGAGCAAGTCCACCCGCCTGCGGGCCTATGCCGCGCAGTACACCATCATGGAAAACGCGCAAGACATTGCCCGCTTGGCGATCCGCACTTGTGGCGGCCAGTCCATGCTCAAGAGCCTGCCGCTGGAGCGCCTGTACCGCGATGCACGTTGCGGCTCGCTCATGCTGCCTTGGACAGCCGAGCTGTGCATGGACCGCATCGGCCGCGAAGCCCTGTACGAACCCGGCGAAAAAGACGAGTGATGGGGGCAGAAGAAACCAGCCCGATCGCAGCGCGCTTTGTGCAGCTGGAGCAGGACTGCGGCACGCAGTCGGCCATGACCTTCCGGGGGGACGAGCACCGACCCGACCAGTCCTTTGAATACGACTTCGCCAAGTTTTGGCGGCGCGTGCAGCGCGTGACCGCGCACTTGCAGTCCACTTGGGGTGTGCAGCCCGGTGACCGCGTGGCTTGGCTGGGCTTCAACCATGAGCTGCAGTTGGTCACGCTGGTGGCTTGTGCCCGTTTGGGCGCGGTGTTTTTGCCGCTGAACTTTCGGCTCGCGGTGCCCGAGTTGCAGCAGGTCATGCTGGACGCGCAGCCGTGCCTGCTGGTGCACGACAGCCACCATGCGGGGACGGCCCAGGCGCTGCATGCTGTGGGCCTCCAACACACCCACCATGACACGCTGATCGCCAGTGCCTCGCCACGCGGCTTGCCGCTGCCTGAGGTCAACAGCGACATGCCGCTGCTGCTGGTCTACACCTCAGGCACCACGGGTGTGCCCAAAGGTGCGGTGCACACGCAAGCGGCGCTGCTGGCCAACGCCCGTGCCAGCGCCTGGGCGCATGACTTTGTGCCCGGCGACAAGGTGCTGTCCACACTGCCGATGTTCCATGTGGGTGGCCTGTGCATCCAGACATTGCCCGCGCTGTTGGCTGGCGTTGAGGTGGTGTTGCACCCGCGCTTTGACCCGACGGCCTGGCTCCATGAAATGACCACCAGCCGCCCCACCTTGTCGCTGCTGGTGCCCGCCACCATGCGCGCCTTGTTTGAACACCCGCGCTGGGCAGAGACGTCGCTCGCTTGCTTGCGCGGCATCATGACCGGTTCGTCTACTGTGCCCGTGGCGTACCTGGAGACGCTGCACGCACGGGGTGTGCCGGTTGGCCAGGTCTATGGCACCACCGAAACCGGCCCTGTGTCCATCGTGCTGCGACTGCCCGAGGCCATGGTCCGTGTGGGTGCATCGGGTTGGCCGCAACCTGAGGCGCAGGTCAAACTCATCGGTGCAGATGGCCAGGAAGTCGCTCCTGGCGAAACGGGCGAGGTCTGCTTGCGTGCCGCCAACTTGATGCGTGGTTACTGGCGTGCCGATGGTGAGCCCAACACGGGTTTGCAGGACGGCTGGTTCCACTCAGGCGACTTGGGCCAGCGTGCCGAAGACGGCTGCATCACCATCGTGGGCCGCAGCAAAGACATGATCATCTCGGGCGGCGAAAACATCTACCCGGCCGAAATCGAAAACCAGCTCGTGACGCTGCCGGGTGTGGCCGAGAGCGCCGTGGTCGGTTTGGCCGATGCCCGTTGGGGCGAAGTGCCCGTGGCGGTGCTGGTGCGCGCGCTGGACGCCGCAGGGCAGGCCTTGAGCGCAGAGGCCGTGTTGGCGCATCTGCAGTCGCGCATTGCCCGCTTCAAGCTGCCGCGCCGCGTGGTGTTCATGGATGCCCTGCCCAAGAGTGCGTTAGGCAAGGTGCAAAAGCCGCAGCTGCAGGATCAATTGACTAGAACAAACCCTTAAATCGAGTGGCTTTCTTCGCTTGGGTGACAGCGTTTGAGCGGCTGAATGGCATCATGGTTTGCATATTCTGCAAGGAGATCCCCATGGTCCATTTTTCCAGCCGTTTCACCCGCCGTCCTGTGTTGGGCATAGCCGCAGCACTCTTGTTGGCTTCTCCTGCCAGCTGGGCGCAAACCGCCTGGCCCAACAAGCCCGTCAAGATCGTGGTGCCCTTCGCACCCGGCGGCACCACCGACATCCTGGCCCGCGCCATCGCCCCCGACTTGAGCAAGGCCTTTGGCCAGCAGTTCGTCATCGAGAACAAAGGCGGCGCGGGGGGCAACCTCGGCGCTGAAATCGTGTCCAAGGCTGCAGGCGACGGCTACACCTTGCTCATGGGTACCGTGGGCACGCACGGCATCAACCGCGCCTTGTACGCCAAGCTGCCTTATGACCCCTTCAAGGATTTCGCCCCGATCACCTTGGTGGCAGGCGTGCCCAACGTGATGGTGATCAACGCCGAAAAAGCGGTCGCCAACAAGATCAACACCGTCAACGACTTCATCAAGTACGCCAAAGCCAATCCCGGCAAGCTGAACATGGCCTCCAGCGGCAACGGCACCTCCATCCATTTGGCGGGCGAGTTGTTCAAGTCGCAGACCGGCATTTTCATGGCGCACATTCCCTACCGGGGTTCCAGTCCCGCCCTGCTGGACTTGTCGGGCGGCAATATGGACGTGATGTTTGACAACCTGCCCTCAGCCATCCCGCTGATCAAAGGGGGCAAACTCAAAGCGCTTGCTGTCACCAGTGCGCAACGCTCTGCGGCCATGCCTGAATTGCCCACCGTGGAAGAGGCGGCCGGACTCAAGGGCTTTGAGGCCAGCAGCTGGTTTGGCCTGTTGGCCCCGGCAGGCACCCCCGCCGATGTGGTCAGCCGCATTCAGCAAGAAGTGGCCAAATCTTTGGCGACGCCTGCCATGAAAGAGCGTTTGGCCACGCTGGGCGCGATCCCCAGCGGCAACACGCCCGCGCAGTTTGCCGCGCTGATTGAGGCCGAGCACAAGAAGTGGGCCGACGTTGTCAAGGCCTCGGGTGCCAAGGTCGACTGATGGCCTGGTTTGACGGCTTCGAGCGGCAAACGCTCTCTGTGGCGGGCTTGCCTGTGTGCTTTCGCCGCTCGGCCGATTGGGCGGCGCAAGCGCATTTGCCGGTGCTCGTGTTGCTGCATGGCTTTCCGCAAACCCATGTCATGTGGCAGCGCGTGGCGCAAAACCTGCGCGGCCGCTACCGCCTGGTCATGCCCGACCTGCGTGGCTACGGCGATTCGTCGCACGCCGTGGGCGATGCGCAGCACTTGCACTACAGCAAACGCGCCATGGCCCAAGAGGTGGTGGGCTTGCTCGATGCTTTAGGTGTGTATGACTTCTTTTTGTGCGGCCATGACCGGGGTGGCCGTGTGGCCCATCGGCTGACGCTGGACCATGCCTCGCGGGTGCGCAAACTGTGTGTGATCGACATCGCGCCAACGCTCGACATGTACAGCGGTCATTGGGGCAAAACACCGGAGGTGTCAGGCCCGGTGGCTGACCCTTATTTTGCTTTTGCGCAGGCTTATTACCACTGGTTTCACCTGACGCAACCCGCACCGCTGCCTGAGTTCATGATTGGTGGCAATCCGAAAGCCTATTTGCACGCCAAGCTGGGCGGCTGGGGCAGCCAAGGTCTGGGTTACATCGAGCCCGAGGCCCTGGCCGAATACGAGCGCTGCTTTTGCAACCCTGCCTTGAATGAGCGAGGCTGGTCGTCGGCCATTCACAGCGCAGCTGAAGACTACCGCGCCAGCGGGGGCATCGACCTGCAGCACGACCGCGAAGGCCGTGAGCGGGGCGACAAGATCGCTTGCGACACCTTGGTGTTGTGGGGCCAACGGGGCGTGGTCAACCGCATGTTCAAGCCGGTTGAGCTGTGGCAGGCGCAATGCGCAAGGCACGTCAGCGGGCAGGTTATGCCTTCAGGCCACTTTATCCCCGAAGAATTGCCCGAAGCCACCAGCGAGGCGCTGGCCAAGTGGATGGTGTGAGGGCTGAGCCTTCGTAGGAGCGCACCTCATGCGCGGTGCAAAACGTGCCGCAAGCGGCCCGATCGCCCAAAGGGTTGGGCTCCTACAAGGATGGGACAGGTTTTTTTGAGGAACGCACCCCGTGCGCGATGAGGGGTGATCTGCAACGGCCTCAAGCCCCGCAGCACTTCTTGTACTTTTTCCCGCTGCCGCACGAGCACGGGTCGTTGCGGCCGGGCGTCGCGGCCTTGATGACCTGCTCCACACGCGGGCCGATGTTGCGCCAGATTTCGCGCAGATCGTACACCGCCCACAGGGCTTCGCCGTAAGCGTTCAGGCGTTCTTCGCTCACGCTGGGTGGGCCGTCTTCGGACAGTGCCGACAAGGTGGGCACAGCATCGTCGTCTTCGGTCAGCGCGACAATGGCTTCAAGGGACAGGTCGTGCCACTTGGCAGCGTCCTTGTCTTTGGGCGTGGCCCATTCGTCGGGCCAGTTTTCCACCGCGAACATGAAACCCAGCGCCCAGACCTGGGCAAACGACGGGATTTCGCTGTCTTCGATTTCTTCGCGCTCTTCGGGCGGCAGCGAGGCGATCGCACCGCGCACGTCCATCACTTCGGGCGCGTAGGCCTTGTCGTCGTCCAGGGCTTCCACGGGCGTGTCCAGGGCCAGTTTGATTTCATCAAAGCGGCGTTGCCACAAGGCCATGAACTGCTGGCGCTGGGCATCGTCGGCAAAGCTGCCGCCTTCCTCTCCCTCGTCCACCCCCAGCAGCATGGGCAACCATTCTGCATCGGGAATCGCGCGTCGGCAGCACACCAGCGCGGCCATGAAGCCCTCACAAAATTCCCACTGCGGTGTTTCTTCAAAACGCTCACGCAGGTCGTCCAGGATGTTGTCCAGGGTGTCAAAGTCTTCGGCTTCCAAGCCTGCTGTGGTGTTCATGAGTTGTTCCGTTGATCAGTTCAAGATTGTAGTGACGGGGTTCAGCGCCACGCCGCAGCGCTCCAGACGCTTTTTCATGCACAGCACCTGCGCGTCTTTGCTGTGCAGGGCGGCGGTATGGGCCACGGCCAAATCGATGAATTTTTGGTCGTCGACGTCTTTGCAGGCATAAGGCGCTTTGGGCGCGTCGGGTTGCAGCTGAGCCCAGCGGTCAAAGTGGCCGAGCACCGTGCTCGCCGGCAAGGCGCGGTGCGTGAGGCGTTTGGCGATTTGCGGGTAGGCCAGCACGCGCGCCAGCTCTTCGCGCATGGCCGCTGTGGCCAACCAGTGTGTGTTGCCGGTCTCAACGCTCACGCGCAAGGACTCGGCTCGGGGTTCGTCAAACACCCACAGGTCGAGCACGATGTTGGTGTCCAGCACGCGGCGCGCCGGGGCCTGCACGCTCATGGCTCAGGCGTACCGGCAGCCCCCGGCGTGTCAGCTGAGGGGGTGTCGTTGGCCGTGCGCTTGAGGCTGCCCTTGACCATGTCAAAGCGGAACAGGCGGCATTCGATCGGGCCGTTCCACATGGGCACGCGGCGCGACTCTTTCAGGCGCATCTTGCCGGGCAGCTTCAGGTCGGGCGTGAGCATCCAGGCGCTCCAGCCGCTGTAGTTTTTCTTCCAGTGGCTGGCCAGCTGGGCAAAGAAGTCGACGCTGTCGTCGCCGTCATTTGTTTGGGCGGTTTCGCGGTGGTGGCTTTGGTCGGCAGCGCGGGCACTGGAACGTGCACCAGCCAGTGCGCCGGGTTGAAAGCTGTCACGCCCCCGGCCCGCCACACCGGCCGCCGCAATGCGCTCGCCATAGGGTGGGTTGAGCAGCATCACGCCCGGTGTTTCGCAAGGCGGCATGCGCTGCAGGGCGTCGCCGCCGCGGAACTCGATCACGCCCGAGACGCCTGCGCGCTCGGCGTTGCGCTCGGCAAAGTCGACCATCCGGAAAGCCACATCGCTGCCAAAAACTGGGGCCGTGGGTTCGTGTTCCAGGTCGCGGGCTTCTTCGATCAGGCCTTGCCAGACGTGGTTTTGGAAGGGCAGCAATTTCTCGAAACCAAAGCGCCGTTGCAAGCCGGGGGCGATGCCGCAGGCGATTTGCGCCGCTTCGATCGGGATGGTGCCGCTGCCGCAGCAGGGGTCGTACAGGGGCACCGTGGCGTCCCAGCCGCTGGCGGCGATCATGGCCGCAGCAAGAGTCTCTTTCAAAGGCGCGTCGCCCTTGTCGGTGCGCCAGCCGCGCTTGAACAGGGGCTCGCCCGAGGTGTCGATGTACAGCGTGAGGGTTTCTGGCGTGACGTGGGCGTAGATGCGCACATCGGGCCAGGTGGTGTCCACGTTGGGGCGCTCACCGCGTTTGGCGCGGAAGCGGTCGGCCACGGCGTCCTTGATTTTCAGGGCCGCAAAGTTCAGGCTGGTCAGCGGGCTGTGCTGCGCCGTGATGTCGATCTTGAAGCTTTGTTTGGGCGTGAACCAGATTTCCCACGCCACTTCGCTGGCGGCGTTGTACAGGTCGTTTTCGTTGCGGTAGTCGGTGACCGACAGCTGCACCAGCACGCGTTGGGTCAGGCGGCTGTGCAGGTTGATGCGCATCGCATCGCGCCACGAGGCGCGGGCCATCACGCCGCCCCGGCCCGTCATCAGGTCGTGGCCCGTGAGGCCGGTGATGGCGTGCACTTCGTCGGCCAAGAAGCCCTCAACGCCTGCGGCGCAGGGCATGAACAGGTTCAATGAATTCACTCAAATACTCTCAAAGGGTTTTGCGCAGGTTCGCAGGCGCGATCTTCAGGGCTTCGCGGTATTTGGCCACGGTGCGACGTGCGCAGTCGATGCCTTGCTCTTTCAGCATTTCAGAAATCTGGTTGTCCGACAGCGGTTTGGCAGGCTTTTCGGCCGCCACAAACTGCTTGATGAGCGCCCGCACGGCGGTGCTGGATGCCGCGCTGCCGCTGTCGGTGCCCAGGCCCGAGCCAAAGAAATACTTCAGCTCAAAGGTGCCTTGTGGCGTGGACATGTATTTGGCCGTGGTCACGCGGCTGATGGTGGACTCGTGCATGCCCAGCTCGTCGGCGATCTCGCGCAGCACCAGGGGGCGCATGGCCAGGGGGCCGTGTGTGAAAAAGTTTTTCTGCCGCTCCACGATGGCGGTGGACACGCGCAAGATGGTGTCAAAACGCTGCTGGATGTTCTTGATGAACCATCGGGCTTCTTGCAGGCGCTGTTGTAAGCCCGCATGGTTGTCGCCTTTGCCGCCGCGCAAGGCGTTGGCATAGATGTCGTGCACGCGCAGCTTGGGCATCACATCGGGGTTGAGCTGAATGCGGAATTTGGGTGTGGCCGTCTTGCTGGTGTTCACCACCAACACATCGGGGATGATGATGTTTTGCTCGGCCTGCACAAAGGGGCGGCCCGGTTTGGGCTCCAGCCGGGCGATGAAGGCGATGGCGGCCTTCACAACGGCTTCATCCAGACCGCAAGCGACCGCCAGGCGCTTGAAGTCGCGCTTGGCCAGCATGTCCAGCGGCTGGGCGCAGATGGCCAGTGCCGCTTGGGCCACTTCGTCATCCGGATCGCCCTGCAGACAGGCCTTGACCTGGATGCGCAAGCATTCGGCCAAGTCGCGTGCACCCACGCCCACGGGTTCGAGCGATTGCAGCAAGCCCAGCGCCACCGTGAATCGGTGCACCAGCTCGTCGATTTGTTCAAGGTCGTCACTGCCGGCCAGGCTGGCGGCCAGTTCGGGCAGGGTGTCGGTCAGGTAGCCGTCGTCGTTGAGCGATTCGATCAAAAAGCGCAGCGCCGCACGGTCCAGCTCGGACAGGCGCAGCGACAGCGCTTGCCGGTGCAAAAAGTCGGTCAGTGAGCCCGTGCTGCGCGCCAGATCCACCGCATCGGCCGTTTCTTCGCCCGTGTTCTGGCGGGCAGGGGCATCGCCGCCCCATTCGCTGTCATCGGCGCGCATGTCCACGCTGCCGTCGCCGTCCCAGCTTTCGGCCACATCGGTCACGGCTTCGTCGCGGGTTTCGCTGGCGTTGTCCTCGCTGCTGCTGGATGTGCTGGCGCTCTCGCTCACCCGGTCGCCCAAGCTGACGTGCGTGTCGGCCTGATCCAGCCCAAAAGCCTCGGCGGGGGCTTCTTCGTCGGCGCGCTCCAGAAACGGGTTTTCGTCCAGCATCTGGTCGACCTCTTGCGACAGCTCCAGCGTGGACAGCTGCAGCAGGCGAATCGATTGTTGCAACTGGGGCGTGAGCGCCAGGTGCTGGGACATGCGCAGCGACAGACCGGGTTTCATGGTTGTGCTTTCATGTTTTGAACGGAGGGCATGCGGTGGTCATCACATCCGGAAGTGTTCGCCCAGGTACACCCGGCGCACATCCGCGTTGGCGACGATCTCGTCCGGCGTGCCTTCGGCCAGCACGCGTCCCTCGCTGATGATGTAGGCGTGGTCGCAAATGCCCAGCGTTTCGCGCACGTTGTGGTCGGTGATCAGCACGCCAATGCCGCGTTGCTTGAGGAAGGCGATGATGCGCTGGATTTCAATCACGGCAATCGGGTCGATACCGGCAAAGGGCTCGTCCAGCAGGATGAAGCGCGGATCGGTGGCCAGCGCGCGGGCAATTTCCACCCGACGGCGTTCGCCCCCAGACAAGGCTACAGACGGTGAGTCACGCAAATGGTCCACTCGCAAATCGTTGAGCAACTCGGTCAAACGTTTTTCCACTTCCTCGGTGGGCAGGGACTGGCCTTGTGCATCGGTTTGCAGTTCAAGAATGGCCCGAACGTTGTCGGCCACTGACAACTTGCGAAAAATCGAGGCCTCCTGGGGCAGGTAAGACAAACCCATGCGCGAGCGCTTGTGGATGGGCATGCGCGTCACGTCCTGACCGTCGATCAGGATTTGTCCGCCATCGGCGCCAACCAGCCCCACGATCATGTAGAAAGAGGTGGTTTTGCCTGCGCCGTTGGGGCCGAGCAGGCCCACGACTTCGCCCTTGTCGACCTGAACCGACACATCGTGGACGACTTTGCGGCTGCCGTAGGCTTTTTTCAGGTGCCGCGCTTCGAGTCGGCTAACGGGCAGGTCCTGGCTCATGGTTTTGCCGGTGCCGCAAGGCTTGGGCTGCTGCGCAAAGCCGGCCGAGAAGTTTCCAGGGGGGCCGTGACTGCGGAGGGGTTGGCGATTTGACGTGGTGTCAAGGTCGCGCGCACCCGCTGGTCGCGGGTGTCCGGGCCACCGGTCAACTTACCATCGACCTGGATCACTTCGGTGGTGTTGTTGAAAACGATCGTTTGGCCTTGAATTTGATCGGCCACTTGGGTGCCCCGCAATACCCGGACTTCGGCGCGTTGGTTCAGCGTGACGATGTCACTTTGGTTGTCGTAAGTGACTGATTCGGCTTCGCCTTCGGTGTACTCGTTCAGACCTTCGCGCTTTTGCCGGAAAAACACGCGTTCATTGGGGGCGGCCCATAAGCGCGCCACTTGCTTGCCCTGGTTGTCTTGCTGCACTTCCATGCGCTCCGCACGCAAAATCAATGTGCCTTTGATGGCTGTGACCTTGCCGGTGAATTGGGTCAGTTGCTTGCTTTCGTCGTGCCGCATGCTGTCGGCTTCGATTTGCATGGGCTTGTCCCGGTCTGCTTTTTCGGCCTGCGCAGTCATGCTCAACGTGCCCAGGCCAAGGGCCACGAGGCCCGTGACGAGCTTGAAAAGAAGGTGTAGAAGTGTTGGGGGCATGAATCTTGCTGTGCAGTGTCGTTGATTGTAGGCCCAAGCCTTGTCAGAACAGAGGTGATGAAGGCCAAGAGGGCGTAAAAAAGCCCGCCAGATGTGCTCTTGGCGGGCTGATGGACGTCACAGGCGTGTGATCAACGTGCCGTGCGCGCTTGGGCGATCAGTGAATCGGCCACTTTCAGGGCGCGGTCCATGCTGCCCGCCAGTGTCCCGTCGATGTAGTAACGGCCGGCAACACCCAAGGATGGTACGCCTTCAATCTTGAAATCGTTTTGCAGTTGAACCGCTCGCTTGATCTTGGTGGCGACACCAAAAGATTTGTAAGTTTCGGTGAATTTGGCTTTGTCGATGCCTTGCTTCTCGGCCCAGGCCAGCACAGATGCATCGGTGTTCAGCATTTGCTTTTCCCCATGAATGGCGGTGAACACACGGCCGTGCATTTTTTCCAACAAATCCATCGCCTCCAGCGTGTAGAACAGGCGCTGTTGGGGCGCGAAGTCGTCACGAAAAGCAACAGGTACCCGGCGTACGATCACGTCTTTTGGGGCATTCTTGACCCACTGTGCAAAGCCGGGCTCGAAGGCGTTGCAGTGCGGGCAGCTGTACCAGAAAAACTCAAGCACTTCGATTTTGCCCGCTCCCGCTTCGGTGGGCAGGGGGCGCTCCAGGGCAATGTAGTCCTTGCCTGCTTTGAAAGCTTGCTGCGCCCACGCGGGCAAGCTGCCCAGCCAAGCGGCCGTGCAGAGCATGGTGGTGGAAAATAAGCGGCGTTTCATAAGTGCTCCTGGCGTTGGTTGTGCCCCCAGTGGGCACGGCTGTTGATTCAAATTCAGCGTTGCACACGGACCAGTGTGTTCTCTATGCCACCGGCTTCAAGTTTGGCGCGTGCACGTTCGGCGGTGTTTTTGTCGTCAAACGGTCCCAAGCGTACGCGGTAGACGATGCGCCCGGCTTGATCCCGCTCAGAAACTTTGGCATCCAGACCCATCATGGCCAGTTTGGCTTTTTGTGCATCGGCATCGGCGCTGGTGCGGTAGGCCCCCGCCTGAACCACGTAGTCGAACGGATCGCTCGCGTTGCTGGGCGTTGCCGGGGTGCTCAAGGCGGATTTGGCCTTGGCCAAATCCCCCAGCGGATCGGAGGTGACAGCCGGCCGAGGCTCGCTGCGGACGGGTTCTGCGGGCACTTTGTCAACGGCTTTCTCTGCTGCTTTGTCTTTGGGCTTGTCGTCAGCTGTGGGGGCTTTGGTCTCAGGCAGAGGCGGTGCATCGGCAGGAGCCTTGGGCTGCAGCACCCCGTTGGGGTTCCAGTCCTTGTTTTTTTGGCTTTCCTGCACATCCTGGTCGTTGCTGCGGGGCTGGTTCTTGTTGGAAAAAGGCGTGGGCACCTTGGTCACATAAATGGCCACGGCCAAGGCCACGCCCAGGCCCAGCACCAGGCCGATGATGAAGCCCAAGAAGGTACCGCCACGTTGGGGGTGAAGTTTCATGTCGGGTCCATTCACATTTTTTGCGGAGCCGAAACGCCCAGCACTTTCAGGCCGTTGCGCAGCACCTGTGCGGTGGCGGCCACCAAGGCCAGACGGGCTCTTTTGACCAATTCGTCATCGACCAAGATGCGCTCGGCGTCGTAGTAGCTGTGGTACAGCGATGCCAGGTCGCGCAGGTAGAAAGTCACATCGTGCGGCGCAAAGTCGGTGGCGGCAGACGTCAGCATCTCGGGGTACTTGGCCAAGGCCAGCATCAGCGCGTGGGCCTGCGGGCTTTGGAGTGGCGACAGGTCGGCTTGGGCCAGTGTGGCCACATCGCCACCCCACGCCGCCAGCACCGAGCAAATGCGTGCGTGCGCGTACTGAACGTAATACACCGGGTTGTCGTTGTTTTGCGCCAGCGCCAGGTCGATGTCGAAGATGTATTCGGTGTCGGGCTTGCGGCTGAGCAAAAAGAAACGCACCGCGTCTTTGCTGGTCCACTCGATCAGGTCGCGCAGCGTGACGTAACTGCCCGCACGCTTGGAGATCTTGACCTCTTCGCCCCCGCGCATCACGCGCACCATGGTGTGCAGCACGTAGTCAGGGTAACCCTCGGGGATGCCCACATTGGCCGCTTGCAGGCCCGCACGCACGCGGGCAATCGTGCCGTGGTGGTCGGTGCCCTGGATGTTCACGACGCGCGTGAAGCCGCGCTCCCACTTGGTGATGTGGTAGGCCACATCGGGCACAAAGTAGGTGTAGCTGCCGTCGCCCTTGCGCATGACGCGGTCTTTGTCGTCACCGTAGTCGGTGGATTTCAGCCACAGCGCGCCGTCGTGCTCATAGGTCTTGCCTGCCTCGCGCAGCTTCTGCACGGCCGCATCGACCTTGCCGCTGGTGTACAGGCTCGACTCCAGGTAGTAGTTGTCGAACTGGACGTCAAAGGCTTTGAGGTCCAAGTCTTGCTCGTGGCGCAAATAGGCCACGGCAAACAGGCGCATGCCGTCCAGGTCATTCACATCGCCGCTGCCCGTGAACTCGCGGTCGTCCGACTTGACGGTCTTTTGGGCCAAAAAGTCGTTGGCAATGTCCTGGATGTAGTCGCCGTTGTAGAACGCTTTGCTTTCGGGGTTTTCAGGGTCGATGGGCCAGCCATCGTCGCCAGGCTTGACACCTCTGGCACGCATTTGCGTGCTCTTGGCCAAGGTGCCAATCTGCACACCCGCATCGTTGTAATAAAACTCGCGGTAGACCTGCTGGCCTTGTGTGGCCAGCAAATTGCAAATCGCGTCACCCAATGCGGCCTGGCGGCCATGACCCACATGCAGTGGGCCGGTGGGGTTGGCCGAGACGAATTCCACCAGCACCTTGTCGGCTTTGGCCGGTTGGTCGCCAAAGCACTCGGCCGCTTGCAGCACCTCGTGCACCACAGCCTGTTTGGCCGCATCTTTCAGGCGGATGTTGATAAAACCCGGCCCGGCAATTTCGATGGCATCCACCCAGCGCTCGAAAGCAGGGGTGGCCAGCAAGGCGGTGCGCAGGGTTTCGGACAGCTGCCGGGGGTTTTGCTTCAGGGCTTTGGCCAGTTGCATGGCGGCCGTACAAGCGAGGTCGCCGTGGGCGGCCACTTTGGGCGATTCAAAGGCCGCGCGCGCACCGGCGCCGGTTTGGAGTTTTTCCAGCTCGGCGGCCAAGGCCGTGAGCAAATGTTGTTTGGCAGAAAGCATAGGGCGCGATTTTACGGGGCCGGGCCCGGTGGTGCCGGGCTTCTTGGACGCGAGGGTACTTTTCTGTGCGGCTATTACAGTTGGTCACAACTGGTGTCGGCCACAAGTCTCATCGGTGCGTTAATCTGCAACCTGCACCCAGTTGTGCAGGTTTTTCCAACGTTGATTTATTTTTTGGGAGTTTATTCATGCGCCATTCCATCTCTACTGTAGTTTTGGGGCTCGCCCTGGTTTCTGGCATGGCATTCGCTGCCGACCCCGTCAAGCCAGCGGCTGCCCCTACAGCGGCGGCTTCGGCACCTGCCGCTGAAAAAACACCTCAACAAAGCAAGATGGCCACTTGCAACAAAGAAGCCGAAGGCAAAAAAGGCGATGAACGCAAAGCCTTCATGAAAGACTGCCTGAGTGCCAACAAGCAGGAAAAACAGCAAAACAAAATGAAAACTTGCAACGCGGAAGCTGCAGGCAAAAAAGGCGATGAACGCAAGGCCTTCATGTCTGAGTGCTTGAAGAAGTGATCTGAACACGAGCTCTTGTTAGGGCTCACCTTGTGGGCGATGGGGCGCGGCACACGCCTGCGTCCCACGGCTTTGATCGACCGCTAAACCTCGGCCGCTTGCCAGTAACCGGGCTGCGCGTAATGGTGTTTGAGGTGGTCGATCCACAGCCGCACCCGCAGCGGCAGGTGCTTGCGCTGTGGGAAGACCACAAAAATGCCGTTCGGTGGCGCGGCAAAGTCTTCCAGCACCGCCACCAACTGGCCCGATCGGATTTCGCTTTCCACTTCCCAGGTGCTGCGCCAGGCGATGCCATAGCCCGCCAGGCACCAGTCGTGCAGCACTTGGCCGTCCGAGCAGTCGAGTGGCCCGCCTGGGCGCAGGTGCACCACGTCGTGGCCGCTCTCGCTTGGGGATCTGAAGGCCCAGCCCCGGGTTTGCGAAGCGTCGCTCGACAGCGTCAGGCAGTCGTGTTGCAACAAATCCGAGGGCTGCAAAGGGGTGCCCCGCTTGCCCAGATAGCCCGGAGTGGCCACACACAGGCGGCGGTTGTCGGCCATGCGCACGCTCACCAAGGAGGAGTCGGGCAGGTCGCCCACCCGCACCGCGCAGTCAAACCCCTCGGCCGCCAAATCCACCACACGGTCGCTCAGGTTGAGTGAAATCGACACATCGGGGTGCAGCTCGCGAAAGCGCGGCACCAGCGGGGCCACATGGCGACGCCCAAACCCGGCCGGGGCGGTGATGCGCAAATGCCCGCTGGCCTTGACGCCACCCGCCGACACACTGGCCTCGGCATTGGCCACATCGGAGAGCAAGCGCTGACAATCTTCCAGAAAAGCACTGCCTTCGTGCGTGAGGGTGATGCGCCGCGTGGTGCGCACCAACAGCTTCACGCCCAGGCTTTCTTCCAGCGCATCGAGCCTGCGGCCGATGATGGCCGGAGCCACGCCTTCGGCCCGCGCTGCAGCGGTCAGGCTGCCTTTGGTGGCAACCGAGACAAAGGTTTCGAAGGCTTTGAGCTTGTCCATGTGACCTGATTATGCGGTTTCAGGTTTGGAATTTTTCGGAATTTTGTTGGATTGCTCCTGTCTTTGTAGGAGCCCACTCCGTGGGCGATGGGTTGCCTGCGCCCATCAAACCATCACCCACAGGGTGGGCTCCTACAAAACCGAGGGCCAGCCTTTTGGCAGGCCTGCTTCGGGTGTCATGCCGTACAGCGGCTCGCCAGGCAGCCCGGCCTTCAGCGGCTCGCGCGCGGCCATGAGTTTCTCCAGGTCAATCCCGGTGTTCACCCCCATGGCCTCGAACATGAACACCAGGTCTTCGGTCACCACATTGCCCGAAGCGCCCGGGGCGTAAGGGCAGCCGCCCAAGCCACCGAGTGAGCTGTCAAAAGTGCGCACGCCCGCCTCGTAAGCGGCCAGGCAATTGGCCAAGCCCAGACCCCGAGTGTTGTGCATGTGGGCCGAGCCCGTGAGTTGGCCGATTTCCTGAAACATGCGTTTGAACAGCCGGCTCACCTGGGCGGGGTTGGCCATGCCGGTAGTGTCTGACAGGCCGATTTCGTCCACGCCAGCCTCTGCCAGCCAATGGGCCAGTCGCACTACATCGTCCTCGGGCACCGTGCCCTGCAAGGTGCAGCCAAAGGCAGTGGACATGCCGACTTCGACCGGCACGCCGGGCGCGATCTCGTCGCGCAGGCGCAAGACCGCTTTGACCTCTTCGACCATGGCTTCTGGCGTTTTGCGCACATTGGCCATGGAGTGGGCGGGACTGGCCGATACCGGCAAGGTGAGTTTTTGCGCCCCAGCAGCCAGCGCGGCCTGTGCGCCACGCAGGTTGGGCACCAGCGCCATGGTGCGCACGCCCGTGTGGCGCAGGGCGTGCTGCACCACCTGCGCTGCATCGGCCATTTGCGGCAGCAGTTGGGCGGGGACGAACGAGGCCACTTCGATCTCGCGCAGGCCCGCTGCGGCCAGCGCATCGATCCAGCGCAGTTTGTCGGCTGTGGGCATGGTGGCCTTGACCGATTGCAGGCCATCGCGCGGGCCGACTTCGCTGATCAAAATTTCGGGGATGTGGGGTCGTGTCATGCCTGAATTATTGATCCGAGACTGATGCCAACCGTTTTGTCATCCTGGACTGGATCCGGGAGCCATGTTTTGCCGTCAGTTGTCGTGAAAGTCCAGAAGATGGACCCCGGGTCAAGCCCGGGGTGACAGATATGACCTGGGGTGACAAGCATTGCCTGTGCGCAAACACGGGTGAGTCACATTTGTGCTTAAAAGTCATGGGTCTATGAAGTTTGGCCGGGTTTATCGCCGTCTAAATTTAGAATAGAGTGTTTAACTTCTTTGGCCTGTGTGCAGCTTTTCGGCTGTGCACTTGCGCTTGACCCGATTTTTGACTTGACCCCAGAGGCTTCCATGACCGAACGCACCGCGATCCACAACCTGCAAGTGGCGAACCCCTTGCTGAGTTTCATCAACGACCAGATGCTGCCCGCCACCGGCGTGGACAAAGACAAGTTCTGGGCGGGTTTTGACAGCATCGTGGCCGACCTGGCCCCCAAGAACATCGCCCTGCTGGCCGAGCGTGACCGCATCCAGACCGCCATGGACGAGTGGCACACCGCCAACCCCGGCCCGGTGGCTGAAGGCAAGGCCATGAAGGCCTACCGCAAATACCTCTCGCAAATTGGCTACCTGGTGCCCGAGCCCAAGAACGCCCAGGCCACCACCGCCAACGTGGACGCCGAACTGGCCAAGCTGGCTGGCCCCCAGCTGGTGGTGCCGATCCTGAACGCCCGCTACGCCCTGAACGCGGCCAACGCCCGCTGGGGCAGCTTGTACGACGCGCTGTACGGCACAGACGCTATTCAAGAGGCCGACGGCTGCGAAAAAGGCAGCGGCTACAACCCCAAGCGCGGCGCCAAAGTCATCGACTACTGCCGCAACGTGCTCGACCGCACGGTGCCCCTGAAGACCGGCTCGCATGTGGGCAGCAAGGCTTACATCGTCAAGGCCGGCAAACTGGTCGTGACCTTGGCCAATGGCAAGAACACCACCTTGGCCGATGCCAAGCAGTTTGTGGGCTACACGGGTGATGCCAAGGCACCTGCCTCGGTGCTGTTCGTGCACAACGGCATTCACCTTGACCTGCAAATCAACAAGACCACGCCCATTGGCAAGACCGACCCGGCCGGTGTGTCCGACCTGATCGCTGAAAGCGCGCTGTCCACCATCCTCGACCTGGAAGACTCGGTGGCCGCGGTGGACGCCGACGACAAAGTGCTGGCCTATGCCAACTGGCTGGGCATCTTGCAAGGCACCCTGAGCGAAGAAGTGCAAAAGGGCGGCAAGACCTTCACCCGCACCATGAACGGTGACCGCGAGTACACCAAACCCGCAGGCAAAGGCACCGTCAAGCTGCACGGCCGCTCGCTCATGTTCGTGCGCAACGTCGGTCACCTGATGACCAACCCCGCCATCCTCTACAAAGCCGCCGACGGCAGCATGAAAGAGATCCCTGAAGGCATCCTGGACGCGATGGTCACCGTCACCTGCGCCCTGGTCGACTTGCAGAAAAAGTCTTCGCACCCCCTGCGCAACAGCCGCACCGGCAGCGTCTACATCGTCAAGCCCAAGATGCACGGCCCCGCCGAAGTGGCGTTTGCCGACGAGCTGTTTGGTCGCGTCGAAAAAGTCATCGGCATGAAGCCTTCCACCGTCAAGCTGGGCATCATGGACGAAGAGCGCCGCACCAGCGCCAACCTCAAGGCTTGCATTGCCGCCGCCAAGAGCCGTGTGGCCTTCATCAACACCGGTTTCCTGGACCGCACCGGCGACGAAATGCACACTTGCATGCTGGCGGGTCCCGTCATGCGCAAGGGCGACATCAAGAACAGCGTGTGGCTGGGGGCTTACGAGAAAAACAACGTCAACGTGGGCCTGGCCTGCGGCCTGCGTGGCCGCGCCCAGATCGGCAAAGGCATGTGGGCCATGCCCGACCTGATGGCCGACATGCTCAAAGCCAAGATCGGTCACCCCCTGGCCGGTGCCAACACCGCCTGGGTGCCCAGCCCCACCGCCGCCACGCTGCACGCCATGCACTACCACCAGGTGGATGTGCCTGCGCTGCAAAAGCAGATGGAAAAGGCCGTGGCCAAGCAAGACCCGAAACAACTGCGCGAAGACACCCTCAACGCCTTGCTGCAGTTCCCCGTGGTGGCCCAAGCCGATGCCAACTGGTCTGAAGAAGACAAGCAAAAGGAACTCGACAACAACGCCCAGGGCATTTTGGGCTATGTGGTGCGCTGGGTCGACCAGGGCGTGGGTTGTTCCAAAGTGCCCGACATAAACGGCGTGGGCCTGATGGAAGACCGCGCCACGCTGCGCATCTCCAGCCAGCACATGGCCAACTGGCTGCACCACGGTGTCGTGACCGAAAAGCAGGTCAAAGCCACGATGGAGCGCATGGCTGCTGTGGTGGACGCGCAGAACGCGGGCGACCCCGAGTACAAAAAGATGGCGGGCAACTTCGCCAAGTCGGCCGCTTACCAGGCCGCTTGCGATCTGGTCTTCAAGGGCAAGGCCCAGCCCAGTGGCTACACCGAGCCTTTGCTGCACGCCTGGCGCCTGAAGGTCAAGGCGGCCGCCTGACACGGGTCATGCCAGACGTGTTCTGGCATGTGTGAAAACGGCTCCTTCGGGAGCCGTTTTTCGTGGGGTCGTGAGCGGGCAATTCCCCTAGACTCTGGGGCATGCACAACAAGCCCCGAGGGCAAGACGGAGACGACGCATGACCTGGCACACCCACGAAATCACGAACCAGTTCGACGAGCTGCAAAACTACAAGCTCTTTGCCACCGACACGCCATTGCGCGAAGCATTGGCGCGTGCAGGGGCCGCTTCTTTTGAGGCGCAACTCGACACCTATGGCACCACCCTGGGCCAGGCCGAGACCTACGCCTTGGCCGATCAAGCCAACCGCTACACGCCTGAGCTGAAATCTTTCGACGCCCGGGGCCGCCGGGTGGATCAGGTGCAGTTTCACCCCAGCTGGCACCGGCTGATGGCGCTGTACCGGGGGCAGGGCCTGATCGCCATGCCTTTTGCCGACGAGCGCCCCGGCCGCTGGTCGGCCTGGGCCGCAGGCTTTTACCTGCACGGGCAGGTGGAAGCGGGCACGCTGTGCCCCGCCACCATGACGCAAGCGGCCATTCCGCTGATTCAGCGCGAACCTGCCTTGTGGGCCGCCATGAAGGACCAGCTGCTCAGCCCCGACTACGACGAGCGTGACGTGCCGCTGGCCGACAAAAAGTCCATGTGGGTCGGCATGGGCATGACCGAAAAACAAGGTGGCTCCGATGTGCGTGCCAACACCACCACGGCCACCCCCACCGGGCAGTGCGAGCGCGAGTTCACACTGCGCGGCCACAAGTGGTTTTTTTCGGCCCCCATGTGCGACGCCCATTTGGTGGTGGCGCGCACCGCTGACGGCGGCCCCAGCTGCTTTTTTGTGCCTCGCTGGCGTGCGGATGGCAGCAAGAACCCGATTGAAATCCAGCGGCTCAAGAACAAGGTGGGCAACCGCAGCAACTCCAGCAGCGAAGTCGAGTTCAAGGACGCTCACGGCATCCTGATGGGCGAGCCCGGGCGCGGCATCCCCACCATCATCGAGATGGCCACCTACACGCGCCTGAACTGCGTGGTGGGCAGCGCGGCCATGGTGCGCCAAGGCTTGGTGCAGGGCCTGGCCTATCCGCCAGCGCAAGGCCTTTGGTCGTCTGCTGGTCGATCAGCCCCTGATGCGCGCCGTGTTGACCGACCTGGCGCTGGAAAACGAAGCCAATGTGGTGTTGATGATGCGGCTGGCGCAGGCTTACGAGCGTGACGACAGCCCCGTCGAAAAAGCCTGGAAGCGAGTCATGACGCCTGCGGCCAAGTTCTGGGTCTGCAAGCGTGCGGTGGAGCTCACCGGCGAGGCCATGGAAATCTTTGGCGGCAACGGCTATGTGGACGACGGCGTCATGGGCCGCCTGTTCCGCGAAGCCCCGGTCAACTCGATCTGGGAAGGTTCGGGCAATGTGATGTGCTTGGACGTGATGCGGGCCATCGGCAAAGCGCCCGACGCGGCCGTGGCCTTGCTGCAAGACCTGAGCCAGGGCCTGGGCGACGATGCCCGCCTGCTGGCCGCGCAACAAAGCCTGCTGGCCATGCTGCGCGAGCCGCCCGAGCAATTGGAAGCCCTGGGTCGCCGCTTTGCCGAGCGCCTGGTGCTGCTGGCCCAGGCCTGCTTGCTGCGCCGCCATGCGCCCAACGCGGTGGCCGATGCGTTCATCCACACGCGCACGGACCCGCAATGGGGCCGCGTGGTGGGCAGCATCGACACCCGAGCGCTGGCGGTCGATGCCATCTTGCAACGCGCCTTCCCGGGCTGAGGCGACACACATGTCCAACCATCCCACCGAAGTTCAGGTGACCCGGCAAGGCCCGGTGACCATCGTCACGATCAACCGTGCCCAGGCGCGCAACGCGGTGGACCGCGTGACGGCGCAGCAACTCGCCGATGCTTTTCGCGACTTTGATGCCGACCCGGATGCCGCCGTGGCCGTCTTGCAGGGCGTGCACGGCACCTTTTGCGCCGGGGCCGACCTCAAGGCGCTCCATGACGAAGAGCGCCGCAACCGCCTGGACCCGCAGGGCGATGGTCCCATGGGCCCTTCGCGCATGCTGCTGTCCAAGCCGGTGATCGCCGCCATCAGCGGCCATGCCGTGGCGGGTGGGCTGGAGCTGGCGCTGTGGTGCGACCTGCGCGTGGTCGAGCGCTCGGCCGTGCTGGGTGTGTTTTGCCGCCGCTTTGGCGTGCCCCTGATCGACGGCGGCACGGTGCGCTTGCCCCGGCTGATCGGCTTGTCGCGGGCGCTCGATTTGATCCTGACCGGCCGCGCCGTGGCCGCGGACGAGGCGCTGGCCATGGGCCTGGCCAACCGCGTGGTGGACGACGGCCAAGCGCTGCAGGCGGCGGTGGAACTGGCGCAGCAACTGGCCGCCTTGCCCCAGACCTGCCTGCGCAACGACCGCCGATCGGCTTATGAGCAATTTGGCCTGGACCTGGATGGTGCGCTGGCCCACGAATTTGCGCTGGGCCTGCAAACCCTGGCCAGCGGCGAAGCGTCTCGCGGGGCCCGGCTGTTCGAGTCGGGCGTGGGGCGCAGTGGACAGCGGGTGGATGGGCCCGAGGGCGCTGCTTGACCGCTGGCCTCTTGCGTTGTGTGCGGTCGAGGTGCGCGTGAAGCCTGTTTTAATACGGCGCATGACGACCCCATCTCCACACCCCCAGGACCGCATGCGCTGGATTGACCGACTCCCTTTGCTTTGGCTGGCGCTGGTGGCGCTGTACCTGGCTGTGGCCCCATTTGTGCCCGAGCCGCACCTGACCGAAAAATGGCGCATGCTGCTGCAAGGCACGCTGAGCCGGCCCATCGATATTTTTGATTTGTTTTTGCACTCTACGCCCCTGGTGGTGTTGGCCGTGCGGCTGTGGCGAGATGCGCAGCGCCGCCGTCAATCCTGAGCAGGCCATGGTCCTGAAGGGTGTGAACAAGCAGCGCACAGCCAGCGCCGGGCGAAGCCCTAAACTGCACCTTTTGTAGAGCTTTGTCACTTTATTCAGCCATGAGTATTTCTGGTCTCCCTGTTGATCCTGGCCTTTGCCCTTTGTGCGGGCAATCGAACCGCTGTGAGATGGCGTCAGCAGGTGCGACGCCTTCGGGGCCTTGCTGGTGCACGCGAATGCACTTCAGCACCGAATTGCTGCAGCGAGTGCCACTGCCAGCACGCGACAAGGCCTGTATTTGCGAGGCCTGTGCCCGGCAAGCGGCAAGCAGGGGTGGTGCATGACCCAAGCCCATGGCCCCCACAGCCTGCACGCGCTCAAGGCGCGTTATGGCCCGCGCCACCGATGGCTGCTCCTTTTGTCGGTCATGCTGGGCTCAATGGCCGCAGTGATGTCATCGACCATCATGAATGTGGCCATTCCTGACATGAGCCAGCATTTCACGTTGGGCCAAAGCCGCGTCCAGTGGGTCACCTCAGGCTTCATGGTGGCCATGACGGTGTCCATGCTGACCACGCCCTGGCTGCTGTCGCGTTATGGCTACCGTCGGGTGTACGAGGTGTGCATGTGGCTGTTGCTGGGTGGTGGTGTGGTGGGTGGATTCGCCAACGATTTTCCTCTGGTCATGGCCGCGCGTGTGGCCGAGGGCCTGGCGGCGGGCGTGGTGCAGCCCATTCCGGCGATCATCATCTTGCGTGCCTTTGCCCCCGAAGAGCAGGGCCGCGCCAGCGGCCTGTTTGGCATGGGCGTGGTGCTGGCTCCGGCGATTGGCCCCAGCATCGGGGGCGTGCTGGTGGATGTGTTTGGCTGGCGCTCGATTTTTTTCATGGTGGTGCCGCTGGCCATGTTGGCACTGTGGCTGTCGCGCCGCTATGTGCCCACATCGGCACCCGGTGGCGTGCAGGCCGATGCTGACAGCCCGGGTCTGGACTGGATCGGACTGGCACTGGCCAGCGCGTCCACCCTGATGCTGCTCAACGGGCTGGTGCAACTGCGTGGTGAGGACGATACCGTGGCGCTGGCACTGCTGGTCTTGGCGGGCCTGGGCATGGCCGTGTTTGTGGCCTGGCAACGGTATTTGTTGCAGCCGCGCAAACGCATTCGGCTGATCGGCCCGTCTGGCCGATCGGTGCGACAGGCCCGGCGCAGCCCCTTGATGAATTTGCAGGTTTTTGGCCACAGCAACTTTGCCATGGGAACGCTGGTCTCGTTCACCTATGGCATTGCCTTGTTTGGCTCGACCTATTTGCTGCCGGTCTACATGCAGATGGGTTTGGGTTTATCGCCGTCCTACATTGGTGCGGCGCTCCTGCCCGCTGGCATGTTGCTGGCCGCGACCATTGCGGTTGTGGGCCGTTTGTCGGACCGTTACCGCCCCGCCCGATTGGTCAGTCTGGGGCTGGGCTTGCTGGCCTTGTCGTTTGCCCTCATGCCGTTGGTGCACCCGGCTGCTGGCTTGGCTTTGCTCTGGATTTTGGTGATCCTGGGGCGCATTGGGCTGGGCTTCATCCTGCCTTCACTCAATCTGGGCTCCATGCGGGGTTTGCCCAAAGCCTTGATTCCACAAGCCTCCAGCGTGATCGGCTTTGTGCGCATGCTCGGTGGAGCGGCGGGCGTGAGCATTTGCGCGATTGTGCTGGAGTGGCGGCTGGCGGTCACGGGCCCGCAGTTCCAAGGGGGCTCGGGTGCGGGTTTGAGGGCTTTCAACGAAACTTTTGTTTTTCTGGCCAGCGTCACTGCACTGGCCTTGTTGGCTGCGTGGAAAATGGGTCAATCCACGGTTGTGGCCCACAAGGAGTAAGCCATGTGCCAATTGCTCGGCATGAACGCCAACACCCCGACCGATGTCACCTTCAGCTTCAGCGGCTTTGCACAGCGCGGCGGCATCACCGACCACCACGGGGACGGCTGGGGGATCGCTTTTTTTGAAGGGCAGGGCGTTCGCCACTTTGTGGACCACCAAAGCGCCAGCGCCTCGCCGATTGCCGAGCTGATCCGCCGCTACCCGATCAAAAGCCGCAACGTCATCGCGCACATCCGCAAAGCCACACAAGGCGAAGTGAGCCTGGAAAACTGCCACCCATTTGTGCGCGAGTTGTGGGGTCGCTATTGGGTGTTCGCACACAACGGCAATCTGATGGATTACGCGCCACGGCTTCACGGCAACTTCAAACCCGTAGGGCAGACCGACAGCGAGCGGGCGTTTTGCTGGCTCATGCAAGAGCTGGCCAAGTCGCATGCCAGCGTGCCCAGTGTGCAAGAACTGTCTCTGACCTTGCGTGAGCTGGTGCCGCAAATCGCACGTCATGGCACCTTCAATTTCTTGCTGTCCAACGGGCAAGCGCTGTGGGCGCATGCCAGCACCAATCTCCATTACGTGCTGCGCAGGCACCCGTTCACGCAAGCGACTTTGAGCGACGAAGACCTGAGCATGAACTTTGCCGAGCACACCCGCGAGACCGACCGGGTGGCCGTGGTGGTGACGCAACCTTTGACCACAGATGAAAGCTGGGTGGTGTTTGAGCAGGGCCAGCTCTACACTTTTGAAAACGGAGATTTGATCACCCGCCGTTGATTTTGTGCCTTATTCCCTTGTGGGAGCGCACCCTGTGCGAGATGGTTTTTGGGGGCGTGTGCCACGCCCATTCGCCCACAGGGTGGGCGCCTACAGGGGAATTTAAAGCGCCGCTTCCACCGCATCCATGAACAGAGCCGCCACATCACAGCCCATCTGGTCGGTGATTTCCTGAAAGCAGGTCGGGCTGGTCACGTTGATTTCGGTCAGGCTGTCTCCGATGATGTCCAAGCCCACCAGCATCAAGCCGCGAGCAAACAAGATCGGCCCCAGGGCTTCGGCGATTTCGCGGTCACGCGCAGAGATGGGTTGCGCTACGCCCTTGCCGCCCGCCGCCAAGTTGCCACGCACCTCGCCGCCTTGCGGAATGCGGGCCAGGCAAAACGGCACCGGTTTGCCGCCAATCAACAACACGCGCTTGTCGCCTTGCGCAATGCCGGGCAGAAACTTTTGCACCATCACGGTTTGTGCGCCACCCTGGTTGAGCGTCTCGATGATCGCGCCCAGGTTCAGGCCATCGGCCCCCACCTTGAAGATGCCCATGCCGCCCATGCCGTCCAGGGGCTTCAAGATGATGGTGCCGTGCGTGGCGTGGAACTCGCGGATGTCGGCTTCGTTGCGCGTGACCAGCGTGGGCGCGATGAACTGGGGAAACTCCAGAATGGCCAGCTTTTCAGGGTGGTTGCGCAATGCAGCAGGGCTGTTGAACACCTTGGCGCCTTCGCGCTCGGCTTGGCTCAGCAGGTGGGTGGCGTAGAAGTATTCGCTGTCAAACGGCGGGTCCTTGCGCATGACCACCGCGTCAAAATCTTTCAAGGCGGCGCGACCGGAGCCCGTTTCGGTGAACCAAACCGTGGCGTCGCCGGTCAGGCGAATCTCGCGCACCTGGGCCGATACCGCTTCGCCTTGTTGCCAGCGCACATCGGTCATCTCGCAGGCCACGATGTGGTGGCCGCGCTTTTGCGCCTCGCGCATCATGGCAAAAGTTGTGTCCTTATAAATCTTGAAGGACTCGAGGGGGTCGGCAACGAACAGGATTTTCATGAATGGCATTGTAGGTCGGTGCTTCAGCCCCGACATGATGGACCACAAGCACTTGTCGGACCTGAAGGTGCCGACCTACAGGTTTCCAGCGCAGATTGGGGGCATTACTGAAACGCCACTTCGGCAAAGCTGCGCAGCTTGCGGCTGTGCAGCTGGGCCGGGCCTGCGGCGCGCAGCAACTCCAGCGCCCGGATGCCGATTTGCAGGTGCTGGTTGACCCGCTCGCGGTAAAAGTGGTTGGCCATGCCCGGTAGCTTGATCTCGCCGTGCAGCGGCTTGTCGCTCACGCACAGCAGCGTGCCGTAGGGCACTCGAAAGCGAAAACCGTTGGCGGCAATCGTGGCGCTTTCCATGTCGAGCGCCACGGCGCGGCTCTGGCTGAAGCGGCGCTGCGGGGTGTTGTCTGGTAACAGCTCCCAATTCCGGTTGTCGGTGCTGGCCACGGTACCGGTGCGCATGAGGCGTTTGAGCTCGGCCCCATGACAACCCGTGACCTCGGACACCGCATGCTCCAGCGCCACCTGGATCTCGGCCAGTGCCGGGATCGGCACCCACAGCGGCAGCTCTTCGTCCAGCACATGGTCTTCGCGCACATAGGCGTGGGCCAGCACATAGTCGCCCAGCTGCTGCGTGGTGCGCAGGCCCGCGCAGTGGCCCAGCATCAGCCAGGTGTGCGGGCGCAGCACCGCAATGTGGTCGGTGATGGTCTTGGCGTTGGCCGGGCCCACCCCGATGTTGACCATGGTGATGCCGCTGTGGTCTTCGCGCACCAGGTGGTAGCCTGGCATTTGCGGCAGGCGCGGCGGGGCAGCGCCCAGCGCATCATCGGCCTGCGCAGGCAAGCCCACACGGCGCGTGACCACATTGCCTGGCTCCACAAAAGCCACATAAGGGCTGTCGGGCTTGGCCATTTCGGCATGGCCCAGCGCGATGAACTCGTCGATGTAGAACTGGTAATTGGTGAACAGCACGAAGTTCTGGAAATGTACCGGGTTCGTGCCGCAGTAGTGGCGCAGTCGGTGCAACGAATAGTCGATGCGTGGTGCGGTGAACAGCGACAGCGGCGCGGCCTGGCCCGGCGCGGGCTCGTAGGTGCCGTTGGCAATGCCGTCGTCCATGGCCGTCAGGTCGGGCAGGTCAAACACCTCGCGCATTTGAGCACGCCGCTCAGCGCTCATCTCGCCCTCAATGTGGTCGTTTTCGGCAAACGAAAAATGCACCGGGATCGGCAACTGGCTGGTGCCCACCTCCAGCGCCACGCCGTGGTTGGCCAGCAGCAGCGCAAACTGCTGGCGCAGGTACACGGCAAACAGGTCAGGGCGTGTCAGGGTGGTTTCGTAGCGCCCGGCGGTGGCCACAAAACCGTAGCTCAGCCACTCGGTCTCCAGGCTTTTGGGTGGCGTCCAACCGGTGGTGGTTTGCAAGCGCACAAAGGGATAGCAGGCCCGAATCTTGTCCACCATCGGCTCGCCCGCCACATAGCGGCGCATGGCTTCGCGCAAGTGGTTCAGGCTTTGTTCGTAGATGGCCTGCACGCGCTGCAGGGCGGCATCGGCATCGTCAAACACTTCGGGGGCGATGAAGGGGGTCGGTCTTTGCATGGCCCCATTGTGCCCGTGCTTTCTGGCAGGTTCAGTGCGCCAGAACGTCAACGACCGTCACGAAAGCTTCATGTGAATTTCACGAAGTTGACAACATTCATTTCAAAAATACATCGTCCACTTCAAACCGAGGAACGAACATGAACGATCACAACGAATACGATGACAATGCCATTGTCAATGCGTCCACCAACTTGCACATGAACGACCTGTTGGCCGTTCGCTTGAGCCGTCGACAAGCGCTCAAGGGTGGCGTGGGGGTAACCGCCACAGCATTGCTGGGTGGGCTGGGTCTGACCGCCTGTGGTGGTACAGATGCCACAGCCGCTGCCATGACCCTTGGGTTTTCGGCGGTGGCCAAAAACAAGAACGATGTGGTGACGGTGCCCGACGGTTACCAGATCAGCATCCTGCATGCGCTGGGTGACCCGCTGATGTATGGCGACGAATCCTGGAAGAACGACGGCAGCGAAACGGCCGAGTCTTATAACCGCCGGATTGGTGATGGCCACGACGGCATGTATTTCTTCGGTTTGAGTGAAGACGGCAAGTACGAAGCCAGCCGCTCGGACCGTGGCTTGCTGTGCGTGAACCATGAGTATGTGGTTCAGCCCTATGCAATGCACCCCGCAGGCATCACCGCTGGTACCACCCGCGTGGCCAGCGAAGTGGAAAAAGAAATCTACGCGCACGGCGTGAGCGTGGCAGAAGTCAAGCGCAGCACCGGCAACGACATGGCCATGGTGCGTGGCTCCAAATTCAACCGCCGCATCACTTCGGCCACTGAAATGGTTTTTGCTGGCCCAGCCAAGGGCAACGACCTGTTGAAAACCCGATTTTCTGCCGATGGCACCCAAACCCGCGGCACCAACAACAACTGCGCCAACGGCTACACCCCTTGGGGCACTTACCTGACCTGCGAAGAAAACTGGCTCAACGTGGTGGGTCGCGCAGCGGGCGATGATGCCAAACGCAACGCCAAGGATGTGGTCTCGCTCAAGCGCTATGGTTTGCCAGAAAACCGCAAGAGCCCTTACCTGTGGGACACGGCCGGCGCCGATGACCTGTTTGTGCGCTGGTCTTCGTCAGTGGTGGGTGCCAGCGCTGCAGATGATTACCGCAATACCGCCAACAACTTCGGCTGGGTGGTGGAAATTGACCCGTTCAACAACACATCGGTGCCCGTCAAGCGCACAGCGCTCGGACGCTTTAACCACGAAGGCGCATGGCCCGCACCGGCCGTCGTTGGGCAACCCATCGTGATTTATCAGGGCGATGACGCACGCAACGAATACATCTACAAGTTTGTCTCCAAAGCCTTGTGGAGTGCCAGTGATGTCAATGGCGGCCTGGCTGCGGGTGCCAAATATCTGGACGAAGGCACGTTGTATGTGGCCAAGTTCAATGCCGATGGCACGGGCGCCTGGCTGGAGCTGAGCCACGGCAAAAACGGGCTGGACAGCACAAACCCGCTGTATGCCTTTGCCAACCAGGGTGACGTGGTGATCAATGCCCGCTTGGCAGCCGACAGCCTGGGGGCTACCAAGATGGACCGTCCGGAGTGGGGCGCCGTCAATCCGCTCAACGGCGAGGCGTACATGACCCTCACCAACAACAGCAACCGCGTTGACCCGGCCGCCACACCATCAGGCAGCCAGCTCAAGCCCGATGCGGCCAACCCGCGTTACTACAGCGACACCTACACCAACGCGGACGGCACGATCAAGACCAACAAGGGCAACCCGCATGGTCACATCATCCGCTGGAAAGAAAACGCTGGCAGCGTGGCCGCCACCCAGTTTGACTGGGACATCTACCTGTTTGCCGCTGAAGAAAAGGCTGCAGCCGACGTCAACCTCTCGGGGCTGACGGCGGTCAACGATTTCTCCAGCCCCGACGGCTTGTATTTCGATCCGCGCGGCATGCTCTGGATCCAGACAGACGATGGCGCTTACACCGACGTCACCAACTGCATGATGCTGGCGGCTGTGCCGGGCAAAGTGGGCGATGGCGGCAAAGCCACCGCAGCAGGCGGTACGGCCACCATCAAAGGCGTCAACGCCACGGACAGCACCGTGCGGCGATTCCTGGTTGGCCCCAAGGACTGCGAAATCACGGGTGTGGCGGTGACCCCAGATGGCAAAACCATGTTTTGCAACGTGCAGCACCCGGGTGAAAATGGCAGCTTGGCCGCACCGACCAGCGCCTGGCCAGACAGCCAGAAGGTCAGCGGTTCGACCAAGCGCCCACGCTCGGCCACCTTCATCGTGACACGCAAGGACGGTGGTGCCATCGGCATTTAAGCCGGCGTGTGGATGACAACAAAAAGCCCCGCAGTTGCGGGGCTTTTTTCTGGGCACTTGTCGGGGCTAAAGCCGCCGACCTACAAGGAGATCTGTAGGTCGGAGCTTCAGCTCCGACAGCTTCCATCACATATTGCGTCGGTACTGCCCACCCACCTCAAACAGCGCGTTGGTGATCTGGCCGAGCGAGCAGACCCGCACCGCATCCATCAGCACTTCAAACACGTTGCTGTTGTCGATCACAGCCTGTTGCAGGCGTTTGAGCATGGCAGGCGATTCCTTCGCGTGCAGGGCGTGGAAGTCGTTCAGGCGCTTGAGTTGCGACTGCTTTTCTTCTTCGGTCGAGCGGGCCAACTCCAGTGTCTCCATGACTTCGTCACCCTTGGGGTTGCGGAAGGTGTTGACGCCGATGATGGGCAGCTCGCCGGTGTGCTTGAGCATCTCGTAGTGCATCGACTCGTCTTGAATCTTGCCGCGCTGGTAGCCGGTTTCCATCGCGCCCAGCACGCCGCCGCGTTCAGCGATCTTCTCGAACTCGGCCAGCACCATTTCTTCGACCAGCTCGGTCAGCTCGTCGATGATGAAGGCGCCCTGATTCGGGTTTTCGTTCTTGGCCAGGCCCCACTCGCGGTTGATGATCATCTGGATCGCCATGGCGCGGCGCACCGAGTCTTCGGTGGGCGTGGTGATGGCTTCGTCAAACGCGTTGGTGTGCAAGCTGTTGCAGTTGTCGTAGATCGCGATCAGCGCTTGCAGCGTGGTGCGGATGTCGTTGAACTGGATCTCTTGCGCGTGCAGCGAGCGGCCCGAAGTCTGGATGTGGTACTTCAGTTTTTGTGAGCGCTCGTTCGCGCCGTACTTCTCTTTCATGGCCACGGCCCAGATGCGGCGCGCCACGCGGCCGAGCACCGTGTACTCGGGGTCCATGCCGTTGCTGAAGAAGAAGGAGAGATTCGGCGCAAAGTCGTCGATGTGCATGCCACGCGCCAGGTACGCTTCCACGAAGGTGAAACCGTTGGACAGCGTGAACGCCAGCTGGCTGATCGGGTTGGCACCGGCTTCGGCGATGTGGTAACCCGAGATGGACACGCTGTAGAAGTTGCGCACGTCGTGGTGCACAAAATACTGCGCGATGTCGCCCATGACCTTGAGGCTGAACTCGGTCGAGAAGATGCAGGTGTTTTGGCCTTGGTCTTCTTTCAGAATGTCGGCCTGCACTGTGCCGCGCACATTGGCCAGCACCCATTCCTTGATCTTGGCGGTCTCGGTTTCGGTGGGCTCGCGGCCGTTTTCGGCTTTGAACTTGTCGATGTTCTGGTCGATGGCTGTGTTCATGAACATGGCCAGGATCGACGGCGCGGGGCCGTTGATGGTCATCGACACCGAGGTGGTCGGGTTGCACAGGTCAAAGCCCGAATACAGCACCTTCATGTCGTCGAGCGTGGCCACGTTCACGCCCGAGTTGCCGATCTTGCCGTAGATGTCCGGACGCAGGTCGGGGTCGTTGCCATACAGCGTGACCGAGTCAAACGCGGTGGACAAGCGCTTGGCGGGCAGGCCTTCGCTCACCAGCTTGAAGCGGCGGTTGGTGCGGAAGGGGTCGCCTTCACCGGCGAACATGCGGGTGGGGTCTTCGCCCTCGCGTTTGAAGGCAAAGGTGCCTGCGGTGTAGGGGTAGCTGCCGGGCACGTTGTCCAGCATCAGCCACTTGAGCACTTCGCCATCGTCTTCGTACTGCGGCAGCGCGACTTTGCGGATGGTCGTGCCGCTCAGCGATTTGGTGGTCAGCGCGGTGCGAATCTCTTTGTCGCGGATCTTCACCACGTACTCGTCGCCTGCGTAGGCTTTTTGCATGTCGGGCCACTGGGCCAACAGTTTGCGGGCGGTCGGGTCTTGCGTTTGCTCGCGGGCCACGGCCAGGTCGATCGCCGCTTCTGCCGCTTTGGCGCGGCCGGGCTTGCCTTCTTCGAGCATGCGGGCCGCAGCGCGCAGTTGCTGAATCTCGCGGGCCAGACGGGCCTGGGCGATGGCGCGCTTTTTGTAGCCGCGCACGGTGTCGCTGATCTCGGCCAGGTAGCGGGTGCGAGCCGATGGCACGACCGGGTTCTGGTGGGTGCTGTGGCGCACGTTGACCACAGGCAAACGGCCTTCGGTGGTCTGCATGCCCAGCTCGGCCAGGCGTGTTTTCAGCGCTTGGTAAAGGGCCGTGACGCCGTCGTCGTTGAAGCGCGCCGCCATGGTGCCAAACACGGGCATCTGCTCGGTGGGCACGGTCCATGCTTCTTTGTTGCGTTGCACCTGCTTGGCCACGTCGCGCAGGGCGTCCGATGCGCCTTTGCGGTCGAATTTGTTGATGGCCACAAACTCGGCAAAGTCCAGCATGTCGATTTTTTCGAGCTGGCTGGCCGCACCGAACTCGGGCGTCATCACGTACATGGGCACGTCCACATGCGGCACGATGGCGGCATCGCCCTGGCCAATGCCCGAGGTCTCGACCACGATCAAATCAAAGCCCGCCACCTTGCAGGCCGCCACCACGTCGGGCAGGGCGGCCGAAATTTCGGAGCCAAAGTCACGCGTGGCCAGCGAGCGCATGAAGACGCGCGGGCCTTGTGACCAAGGCGAAATCGCATTCATGCGGATGCGGTCACCCAGCAAAGCGCCACCGCTCTTGCGGCGCGAAGGGTCGATGGAAATGACGGCCACACGCAGCGCGTCGTCCTGGTCCAGGCGCAGGCGGCGGATCAATTCGTCGGTGAGCGAGGACTTGCCCGCACCGCCGGTGCCGGTGATGCCCAGCACGGGCACCTTCTTTTGCGCCGCTTGTTCTCGCACGGCTTTGACAACGCCCGCGTCGGCCTTGTCGTTCTCCAGCGCCGTGATCAACTGGGCCAAAGCACGCCAGTTCATCTCGCTGTGGCCCTGAATCGCGGCCACATCTTTGGGGGCCAGGGGGCTCACGTCTTTGTCGCAGCGCATGACCATCTCGCCGATCATCCCGGCCAAGCCCATTTTTTGGCCGTCTTCGGGGCTGAAAATGCGCACGCCATGCTCGGCCAGCATGCGGATTTCGGACGGCACGATCACGCCGCCACCGCCGCCAAACACCTTGATGTGCTCGCCACCTCGGGCTTTGAGCAGCTCGGTCATGTAAGTGAAGTATTCGTTGTGCCCACCCTGGTAAGAGCTGATGGCGATGCCCTGTGCGTCTTCTTGCAGGGCGGCGGTCACCACCTCGTCCACGGAGCGGTTGTGGCCCAGGTGGATCACTTCGGCACCCATGCTTTGCAGAATGCGGCGCATGATGTTGATGGCGGCGTCGTGGCCATCAAACAGACTGGCGGCGGTGACAAAACGCACTTTATTGGTGGGGCGGTACTCGGCCAGGGCTTTGAATTCAGCGGACAAATCGGTCATCGGGGCGTCTCCGGTAGCGGGCGGTTTTATGGGTGGAGCTTTGACGTTGACGTAAACGTCAATCAAAACCCGCATCTTAGCCGCTGCAGCCTGTCCTGTCACTGACAGCAGCGCGGGGCAGGGTTTTGGTCCAAAAGCTATCATTCAAACCCGACCGATGCCCTCAACCAGGACGATTGCCGCCATGACTTCACCTGCCACCCCTGCCGACAACCCAGCTACCGCCAACGGTTATGCCGGTGATGTATCCCCTGCGCAGGCGTGGGCCTGGGTGCAGTCGGGCGAGGCTGAGTTGGTCGATGTGCGCACCGATGCAGAGCGTGCCTGGGTGGGCTTTGTTCCAGGTGCCCATGCGCTGGCCTGGAAACAGTGGCCCGGCATGGCCATGAACCCCGACTTTGACGCGGGCGTGCAAGCCGTGGGCGCAGGCGGCAAAAAGCTGGTGCTGCTGTGCCGCAGCGGCGTGCGCTCGATTGCCGCTGCGCAGCGAGCGACCGAGTTGGGGTTGCAGGCTTACAACATCCTGGAAGGCTTTGAGGGTGATCCGGACGAGCAGGCGCACCGGGGTCAAAAGGGTGGCTGGCGTTATCGCGGCCTGCCTTGGCAGCAAAACTGAGCCTGCCCGTGGTTTCAAGTCGTGACCATGACTTGGGGCTGATGGATCTCGGATCGAGTCCGGGATGATGGCTACTTGTCACCCCGGGCGAAGACCCGGGATCCAGGTTTTCAAATGCCCGGCGGCCGCTGGTTGATCATCTCTTGGTTGGCCATCTCGTAGGCGTGGGCCAGTTTCAACAGGTCCCAGTCGCCCTGCGGTTTGCCAATCAGCGCCAGGCCCATGGGCAGCCCATTGGCCCCAAAGCCTGCGGGCACGCTGATGGACGGCAGGCCCGCAAAGGTGGCGTAAATCACCACTTCCATCCAGCGGTGGTACGTATCCATGGCGCGACCCGCTACGCTTTGTGGCCAGCGCAGCGACACATCAAACGGCCAGACCTGCGCCACCGGAATGGCCAGCACGTCGAATTTTTCAAACAGCTGCAACATGCTCAGGTAAAAGCGCGTGCGGCTGGCGCTGGCCGACATGAGCTGCGCACCTGTCAGGTGGAGGGACTGGTCGTGTTCCCACAGCGCTTCGGCCTTGATGTGCGCTCGGTTGGCCGGGTTGACCAGGAAAGGTGCCACGCGTGGCCCCACCAGGGCCTGCCGCCAGACCAGCCAGGCTTGCCAGATCTGCTCGGGCGGCATGCCCAGCTGCGCTTCGTCCACGCGGCAGCCCATGCCCGATAAGCTTTTCAGGGCCGATTCGCACACTTCCAGAATGCCGTCTTCCATGGGCAAATAGCCCTGCAGGTTACCCAGCCAGCCGATGCGCTGTCCTGTCGGGTCGCTGTCCAGTGGCCCCGCAAACACGGCTGGGTCATCGGTCAGGCTCAGGGGGCTGGACGGGTGCGCGCCCGCTTGCACCGACAGCAGCATGGCGAGGTCGGCCACATGGCGGGCCATGGGGCCTTCGGTGCCCAGTTGCGCAATGAACACATCTTGCGCGGGCGACATGGGCACACGGCCTTGAGAGGGGCGCAGACCAAACACATGGTTCCAGCCTGCCGGGTTGCGCAGGCTGCCCATGAAGTCCGAGCCATCGGCCACCGGCAGCATGCGTCGCGCCAAGGCCACGGCCGCACCGCCGCTGCTGCCGCCTGCTGATTTGCTCGGGTTCCAGGCGTTGCGCGTGGGGCCAAACACCTCGTTGAAGGTGTGTGAGCCCAGGCCAAATTCAGGCGTGTTGGTTTTGCCAATCACGATGGCACCGGCCGCTTTCATGCGCTGGGCCATCAGACCGTCTTCGCTGGCCACAAAGTCTTTCATGAGCGGGCTGCCCAAACTGGTGCGCAAACCGGCCACATTGGACAGGTCCTTGATGGCCTGGGGCATGCCGTGCATCCAGCCCATGGACTCGCCGCGGGCCAGTTGCGCATCGCGCTCACGCGCTTGTGCCATCAAAAGTTCGGGTTCTTGCAGGCTGACGATGGCATTGGACTGCGGATTGAGTTGTGCAATGCGATCGAGTGTGGACTGCATGACTTCCTGGCACGACACCTGCTTGAGGTGAAGGGCTCGGGACAAATCCAGTGCTGAAGTATCAGGGTTGACCATGGGGTGCTTCTCTCGGGTTGATTTGTATTATGAAAGCGGTCCAAGGGCGCTGGGCCACTGGTGAAAACCCCGACTTCAATTTGCGCAAAGGTGACGCTGGATCGTTTTGAAAGCTGTCATCATGATTTTTCAACTGTTCCTATTTTGGAGATCTGATCATGAAGAGACGTGTTCTGTTTGCCGCTACCGGCTTGTTGGGTTTGAGCCTGCTGGCCCCCGTGGTGGCGCAAGCCCAAGACAACAAGGTGTTCCGCTTTGTGCCGCATGCCAACTTGGCGGTGCTCGATCCGATCTGGACCACGGCCTATGTGACGCGCAACCATGCGTACATGATTTACGACACGCTGTTTTCTGAAGATGCTCAGGGCAACATCAAGCCCCAGATGGTGGACACCTACACCAACTCGCCCGATCGCAAAACCTGGACTTTCAAGCTGCGCAGCGGCCTGGAGTTCCATGACGGCAAGCCCGTGACCAGTGAAGACGTGGTGGCCTCGCTCAAGCGCTGGGCCAGCCGCGACGCCATGGGCGGCATCCTGAACACCTTCATCGACCGTTACGAAACGCCCGATGCCAACACCTTCCGAATGGTTCTCAAGGAGCCCAGCGGCATCGTGATCGACGCCTTGGGCAAGGCCTCGTCCAACGTGCCTTTCATCATGCCCGCACGCATTGCGGCAACGCCAGGCGCTGAGCAAATCAAGGAGCACATTGGTTCGGGTCCCTTCATCTTCAAGGCCGACGAGTTCAAGCCCGGTGCCCTGGCGGTCTACACGCGCAATGCCAAATACAAGTCCCGCGCCGAAGCGCCCAGCGGCATGGCCGGTGGCCGTCCGGTCCACTTTGACCGTGTGGAGTGGGTCATCATCCGCGACCCACAAACCCAGTTCAACGCCATCAAGGCCGGTGAAGTGGACATGGTCGAGCAGCCCAGCTTTGAGCAGTACGAAACCCTGAAGAAAACCGAGGGTTTGAAAGTGGAGGACTTCTCGCCAGCGGGCCTGCAGTTCATCATGCGCTTTAACCACCTGCACAAGCCCTTTGACAACCCCAAGATTCGTCAGGCGGCCATGGTGGCGATGGGACAGCAGGCTTACATCAACACCCAGATCGGCGTACCCGAGTTGGGCAAACTGTGCCGCAGCATCTTCCCTTGTGGCACGGTTTACGCCGATGAAAACACCGGTTATTTCACAGGCGTCGCCAATCCGGCCAAAGCCCGTGAAATGCTGAAAGAAGCAGGTTACGACAACACGCCTGTGGTGTTGATGCGCCCGACCGACTTGGCTTCGATTGCCAAAATTCCTTTGGTGGCCAAGCAGCAACTCGAAGCCGCAGGCTTCAAGGTCGACTTCCAGCAAATGGACTGGGCTTCTTTGGTCGCCCGCCGCGCCAAGAAAGATGCCCCTGCAGCCGGTGGCTGGAACGCGTTCCTGACCGCTTGGACGGCGGGTGACATCTCCAACCCGCTGGCCATGGCCATGCTCAACGCCAAAGGCGATACGGGTTGGTTTGGCTGGCAAAACGAGCCACGCATCGAGACCTTGAAGGCCAGCTTCGCCCGTGCTGGCACCACCGAAGAGAAAAAGAAACTGGCCAGCCAGATTCAGGCTGTGGCCATTGAAACCGCCACCCACGCTCCTTTGGGTCAATACCGTTCGCCTACGGTCATTCGCAGCAATGTGAGTGGCATTTTGCAAACGCCCGGCATCCCGGCCATGTGGAACATCAAGAAAAACTGATCAGGTTCTGAGCGATGTTTCAATTCGTCCTGCGCCGCCTGATGGCGGTGCTGCCGGTCCTGCTCGTCGTGTCGCTGGTGGTTTTCCTCATCCTGAGGTTGGCCCCTGGTGACCCGGCGGCGGTCATTGCCGGCAACAGCGCCACCAACGAAGACATCAACCGCATCCGCGAACAGTTGGGCCTGGATCGCTCCATCCTGTCCCAATACTTCATCTGGATTGGGCGGGTGTTTCAGGGCGATCTGGGGTATTCGTATTACCTGAGCAAACCCGTCACCGAGCTGATCGCGCAGCGCATCGAGCCCACTTTGTCGCTGGCGGCAGGCACCTTGGTGCTGGCCATTGCCGTGGCCATTCCCTTGGGGACCATTGCCGCCTGGCGCATGGGGGGCTGGCTCGACAAAATCTTGTCCGGCTTTTCGGTGGCCGGGTTTTCGGTGCCGGTGTTTGTGGTCGGCTACGTGCTGATTTACCTGTTTGCCATTCGCTTGGACTGGCTGCCGGTGCAGGGCTACAAGGCCTTGTTCGGGCCGCGCAGTGTTGGCGTGTGGGACTGGATGAGCCAGCTGATCTTGCCCTGGATGACGCTGGCCATGATTTATGTGGCGCTGATTGCGCGGGTCACCCGGGCCAGCGTGTCCGAGGCCCTGACCGAAGACTACATCCGCACTGCACGGGCCAAGGGGCTGACCGAGCGTGTGGTGCTGTTGCGCCATGCCCTGAGCAACGCGGCGGTGCCCATCGTCACCGTGATCGGTATTGGTGTGGCTTTGCTCATTGGCGGTGTGGTGGTCACCGAGACGGTGTACGCCATTCCGGGCTTGGGCATGCTCACGGTGGATGCGGTGCTCAACCGCGACTTCCCGGTGATCCAGGGACTGGTCCTGCTGTTTTCCTGGGCCTACGTGTTCATCAACCTCATGGTCGATTTGAGCTACCTCTTTCTTGATCCGAGGATCCGTTACTGATGTCAGTCTCTCATCGTTTATGGGCCAATGGCTCGATCCGGTTTGGTGCCGTGGTGCTTGGGTTCATGGTGTTGGTGTCCTTGCTGGCACCTTGGCTGGGCACGGTGGACCCGGCTGCCATGGACTCCAACTTCATCAACAAACCTGCCGGTCTCAAGGGGGACTTCACCCTGGTTGACGGCAGCACGGTGGCCCACACTTTCTGGTTGGGCACCGACAGCTTTGGCCGGGACCTTTACAGCCGCGTGGTTTACGGGGCGCAGGTGTCATTGCTGGTGGGTGGCTTCACGGCAGCGCTGGCGCTGGCTCTGGGCGGATTTTTGGGCATGCTGGCCGGTTATTTTCGGCAGGTCGATGCGGTGCTCATGCGCTTCATGGACGGCCTGATGGCCATTCCTGCCATCTTGCTGGCCATTGCGCTGGTGGCCGCATTGGGTGCCCAGGTCGCCACGGTGGTGGTGGCCATTGCCATCCCCGAGGTGCCGCGTGTGACCCGCCTGGTGCGTTCTTTGGTGCTGAGTTTGCGTGAAGAACCTTTTGTGGAGGCTGCCCGTGCGTTGGCCACGCCCACGCCTGTGATCCTGTGGCGGCACATCCTGCCCAATGCCTTGGCCCCTTTGATCGTGCAGGGCACCTTTGTGGCCGCGTCTGCGGTGCTGACCGAGGCGATTTTGAGTTTTCTGGGTTTGGGCTTGCCGCCCGACATTCCCACCTGGGGCAACATCATGGCCGAGGGGCGTGTGCAGTTCAGCCAGTATCCCGGCAACGTGCTGTACCCCGCCTTGTTTTTGGTGCCCACGGTGCTGGCCGTGAATTTGTTGGGAGATGGTTTGCGCGACGTGCTCGATCCCAAGTTTGCAAAGAGGGGGGCATGATGAGCACAGCATCCCCTCAACCGGTCCTGTCCATTCGCCAACTGTCGGTGGCCTTGCCTGCGGGTGGTGACCGTGCACACGCTGTGCACCAAGTGTCGCTGAGCATCCTCCCCGGCCAGACCCTGTGTGTGGTGGGCGAGTCGGGCTCTGGCAAATCGGTCATGGCCACCACCGTGATGGGCCTGCTGGCCAAAGAGCTGCACCCCAGTGGCGGCGAGATCGTGCTGCAAGGCGAGTCCTTGCTCGGTGCTTCGGCTGCGCGTTTGCGCGCCTTGCGCGGGCGCAGCATGGGCATGGTGTTCCAGGAACCCATGACCGCGCTCAACCCGGTCATGACCTGCGGTGACCAGGTCGACGAGCTGCTATCGACCCACACCGATTGGCCGCGTGACCAGCGCCGGGCCGAAATTTTGCGCATTTTCGAGCGGGTGCGTTTGCCCGACCCCGAGCGCATGCTGCGCAGCTACCCGCATCAACTCAGCGGCGGTCAGCGCCAACGCATCGTGATCGCCATGGCGGTGGTGCTCAAGCCTGCCTTGATCATCTGTGACGAGCCCACCACAGCGCTCGACGTGACCACGCAAAAAGAAATTCTGCGCCTGATTGCCGACCTGCAACGCGAGCAGGGCAGTGCGGTGCTGTTCATCACCCACGACATGGGCGTGGTCGCCGAGATCGCCGACGAGGTGCTGGTGATGAACCAGGGCGAAACGGTCGAGGGCGGTCTTTGCGAGCAAGTCTTGCGCCGCCCCAAGGCCGAGTACACCCGCCAGTTGCTGGCGGCCGTGCCGGGCATGACACCGCCAGAGGCGAAGCCCGCCTTCAGTGGCCCGGCTTTGTTGTCAGGCCAGGGCGTGGGCAAAACCTACGCCAGCCGCGACTGGATGGGGCGCAACCGGGCCAACGCAGCCTTGCAAAACGCCCATGTGGCGGTGCACGCGGGCGAGACCGTGGGCATTGTGGGCGAGTCCGGCTCGGGCAAGTCCACCTTTGCGCGCTGCCTGATCCGCTTGATTGACCCGACCGAGGGTCGCATCTTGTGGGGTGGCGACGAGGTAGCGACCTTGCCCGAGAGCCGCTTGCGGCCTTTGCGCAACCGGGTGCAGGTGGTGTTCCAAGACCCCAACCGCTCGCTCAACCCGCGCCGCACGGTGGGCCAGTCCATGGTCGAAGGGGCCATGAACTTTGGCCAATCGCGTGCAGAAGCTGAAACCTTGGCGGCCGAGCTGATGACGCAGGTGCGCCTGCCGGTTGAGGCGCTGCAGCGTTATCCCAGCCAATTCAGCGGCGGGCAACGGCAACGGTTGGCCATTGCCCGAGCGCTGGCCTGTCGCCCCCAAGTGCTGGTGGCCGACGAGGCGGTGAGTGCCCTGGATGTGAGTGTGCAGGCCCAGATTCTGAACCTGTTGCGTGAAATCCAAGGCCGTTTGGGACTGGGTTTGCTCTTCATCACACACGACCTGCGTGTGGCCGCGCAGCTGTGCGACCGCGTGGTGGTCATGCACCAAGGTCACATCGTCGAAGAAGGCCCAACCGCCGAGCTCTACGCCAACCCACAACAAGACTACACCCGCCGCTTGCTTCAAGCCGCACCAGCTGCTTTGCCGCCGCTGGTATCACGCTGATCTGAACCCTGAACATTGCCCTTCATGACCCGCATCCTGATCGCTGGTTACCAGCACGAGACCAACACCTTTGCTCCCAGCCTGGCCGATTGGGCCGCCTTCCAAAGCGGCGAGGCCTTCCCTGCTTATGTGCGCGGTCAGGCCCTGATTGACCAGATGACGGGCGTGAACATTCCGGTCGGGGGTTTCATCGATGCGGCCCGGCGTGAAGGCTGGCAGTTGGTGCCTTCGGCCTGGGCCGGTGCCACGCCCTCTTCTTATGTGACGCAGGACGCGTTCGAGCGCATTTGCAGCGCCATCCTGGAAGATGTGCGTGCGGCCCTGGTGCAGGGCTTGGACGGCGTGTACCTGGATTTGCACGGTGCGGCGGTCGCCGAAAACGCCGATGACAGCGAAGGCGAACTCATCGCGCGCATCCGCGCTGTGGTGGGCCCCCAAGTGCCGATTGTGGCCAGCCTGGACCTGCACGCCAACGTGACGGCGCGCATGCTGCAGTTGTCGGACGGCCTGGTGGCCTACCGCACCTACCCGCACATCGACATGGCCGAGACCGGCGAGCGCGCTGCCATCTTGCTGCGCGAGCATTTGCGCGCAGGCGGTAAACGCCCGATGCAAGCGCGTCGTTTGCCGTTTTTGATTCCGCTCAACGCGCAAAGCACCTGGATGTCCCCGGCCAAAGACCTGTACGACGAGATGATCGCGCTGGCGTCTCAGACCGGTTGCATGCTCAGTTTTTGCATGGGCTTTCCAGCGTCTGACTTTGACGAGTGTGGTCCTGTGGTTTGGGGCCATGGTCCGCAGGCCGAATCTGCAGTGCAGCGCTTGTTTGAACGTGTGGCCGAGCCTGGCCAGTGGCGTCCTGATGTGCTGCCTGCGCGCGAGGCGGTCACGCAAGCGCTGGCCACGGCCGAGGTGTCTGCCGCGCCTGTGGTCATGGCCGACACGCAGGACAACCCCGGTGCAGGCGGTGACAGCAACACCACCGGCATGCTGCACGCCTTGCTGCAACAAGGTGCTGGCCAACGCTGGCCTGGCCAGGTGGCTGTGGGTTTGGTTTATGACCCCGCTGCAGCCCGTATGGCCCATGAGGCCGGTGTCGGGGCGAGTTTGCAGCTGGCTTTGGGCAAGGCCGTGCCCACGTTCACGGGCGAGCCCAGCGATCCCCCATTGCAAGGGCGCTTCACGGTGCGGGCCTTGGGGCCCGAATATTGCGAACTCAAAGGGCCGATGATGACCGGCATGAAGGCCCACATCGGCCCCTGTGCCTGCCTTGAAATCGATGGCGTGCTGATTGCGGTGGCCAGCGGTAAATGCCAAATGCTCGACCGCGAGCTGTTCCGCGCCGTGGGCATCCACCCCGAGCAGATGAAGCTGCTCGTGGTCAAAAGCTCCAACCATTTCCGAGCGGATTTCACGCCGATGGCCAGCCGCGTGCTGGTGGCCAAGGCGGCCGGCCCCATGGCGGCTGACCCAGGCGATTTACCCTGGAAGAAGTTGAGCCCCAACACACGCACCCGACCCTGAACCTGGCGTGTCCGCCAGGTCAGCCGGCCTGTTGGCGGCCCGTTGGGAATTTTGTTTTCTCCATAGACCCAGAAAGCCGAGCATGAACACCACATCGCCAGACTTGACCCAGACCCCAGCCCACGAACTGCTGGCGCTGTACCGCAGCGGTCAGACCTCTCCGGTCGAGGTGACCCAGGCGGTGCTCCAAAGGATTGAGCGGGTCAACCCCAAAATCAATGCGTTTTGCTTGGTCGACGAAAAAGCGGCCATGGCCAGTGCCCGGGCGAGCGAAGCCCGCTGGCAGGCGCACCGTCAGCAGGGCACACCCGTGGGCGCCTTGGACGGCGTGCCCACCTCCATCAAGGACCTGATCCTGACCCAAGGCTGGCCCACCTTGCGCGGCAGCCGCACCATCGATCCAAACCAGCCCTGGGACATCGATGCCCCGGCCACGGCCCGCCTGCGCGAGGCCGGTGCCGTGTTGCTGGGCAAAACCACCACCCCGGAATTTGGCTGCAAGGGCGAGACCAATTCACCGGCCACCGGCATCACGCGCAACCCCTGGAACCTGAACCACACGCCCGGCGGCTCATCGGGCGGTACGGCCGCCGCAGTGGCTGCAGGCTTGGGGCCCATTGGCGTGGGCACCGATGGTGCGGGCAGCGTGCGCATCCCGGCCGCCTTTTGCGGCAATGTGGGCTTGAAACCCAGCTTTGGGCGCGTACCCGCTTACCCCTTGTCACCGTTTGGCTCGGTGGCGCATCTGGGGCCGCACACCATGAGCGTGCGCGATGCCGCCTTGATGACCAACGTGCTCAAGCAGCCCGATGCCCGTGACTGGACATCGCTGCCACCGGATGCCAGCGACTACACCGTGGGCCTGGAAGACGGTATCCGTGGCCTGCGGATCGCCTACTCGCCCACCTTGGGTTATGCCAACAATGTGCACCCCGAAATTGCGGCCGCAGTCCATGCCGCCGTGCAGCAACTGCAAGCCCTGGGCGCGCATGTGGAGCAAGTGGATCCTGGTTTCGAGGACCCGCTGGACATCACCACCGGCCTGTGGTTTTTGGGGGCCTACACCGTCTGGAAAGGCCTGAGCGCCGAGCAGCAGGCCGTGGCCGACCCCGACTTTCAAACCGAGGCCGAGCTGGGGGCGCAACTGAGCGCCTTGCAAATCCAACAACTCAACCAACGCCGTGGCGTGTTGGGCTCGCACATGCGCCAGTTCATGCAGCGCTATGACCTGCTGGTCACGCCGGCCGTCTCGATCCCGGCTTTTGAGGCGCGTGCGGCTGGTACGGTCGCCATGAACCCGGTGTCCATGCTCGGCTGGACGCCCTTCAGCTACCCCTTCAACCTGACCCAGCAACCCGCCATCACCGTGCCCTGTGGCCTGACGCAAAGTGGTTTGCCCATGGGCTTGCAGATCGTGGGCCCGATGTTTGGCGACGCCCTGGTGCTGCGGGCAGCGCGGGCTTATGAATCGGTCATGCCACTTGCGCGGCCTGTCATTTGAGTTTTTAAAGCCCTTGTCTTCGATGGAAAATCCGGACAACCCTGAATGATGGGTTGACGGTGCTGACTGTGTTGATGATTAAGCTTGACGTTTGATTTTTTGCAATTCCAAATACGAAATAATCGGCAAATTTAGTAGCTAAATATTATTCAATAACGATTTCGTTTTGACGAATTTCTGATCTAATTTGCAAGACTTTTGTCTGGTTGGCAGACCTTGGAGTTCCTATGCAATTGATTTGGGTGGCCGGCCCTGCGGCCAAGGTGATCACGCTGTCCATCACGGCCCGCAAGGTGCTGATGGGCGTTGGCGCAGTGTCGAGTTTTCTGGTGCTTTTGGGCTTCGTTTTTCACTTCATTGGCTTGAGGGTGGCCATCGAATACGCACCCGAATTTGCACACCGCATGGGCGGTGTGACCAGCCAAAGCGAACAAATGAAAATGGAGGCCCATTACCGGGCCAAGCTGGACGCCTTGAACCAGCAACTGGAGACCGTGACCAACCGAGTGGGTGAGTTGGAAAACATCAAAAACGATGTGTTGGGGCGCTTGGGTGTGGAGAAGCTTTTGCCTGCCTCAGGCGTGCAAAAAGCTGAGCCCTCGTGGGGGCGGGGTGGCCCTCTGAACTTGCTGCCCAGATGGAGTCTGTCGGGCAGCAAACTCAGCCAGCAGCTGGACCTCAGCGCGCAACACTTTCTTGAGTACGAAAAAACCTTGAGTGCCATGCAGACGCAATGGCAAAAGGACATGAACCGTCTTGATCGCGTGCCCACGCTGTTGCCTTTGTCGGGCGAGTATTTATTGACCAGCTCTTTCGGTGTCCGGGCAGACCCCATGACCCATTTGCCCAGCATGCACGAAGGCATTGATTTTGTTGCCCCCGTGGGCACGCCTGTCGTGGTGACTGCGCCGGGCCAGGTGCTGCGGGCAGAGTACTTGGGGGCTTACGGCAACATGGTTGAAGTCAGTCATGAAGACGGGTTTGTGACCCGCTATGCTCATTTGAAAACCATTTTTGTCAGGCCCGGACAACGACTGGACCGACTGGACCCCGTGGGCACGCTGGGCAACACTGGGCGATCGACGGGCCCGCATTTGCACTACGAAGTGATTTTGCGCGGACACCCCATGCATCCTGCAAAGGCTTTGGCGGCCTGGTCACGGTTTTAAAGCACAAAGATGGCGTCACTCAAGGAGACAACATGTTCAGCAAGAAAAAAAATCAGCACACCCCCTTGGTCATGGGTCAGGAAAAATTCGACACCTTGATCGGACGGCATGCCGAAATTCACGGGTGCTTGCGCTTGCAGGAAAGTGTGCGGATTGATGGCAAGGTCGTCGGCAACATCGAGGCCCCCAAAGATTCGGCGATTTCGGTGGTGATTGGCCCCTCGGGCGAAATCATGGGCGATGTGATGGCCAGCCGCATCATTGTGGCGGGCAAGGTCTCAGGCAATATCCATGCGTTTGAACGGGTCGAGCTGATGTCCAGTGCCTTGGTGCAAGGCGACATCAAGTACGCCTCCATTGCAGTGGAGCATGGGGCCAGATTGCTGGGCCTGTTGCTGCAGGTGGACGCCGCGGATGCCCCTTCCAAATCGGATCGCGATGCCCACGATGCGATACGCAAGGCACAACAGGCCGGTGTGGGCGACTGAGTGGATCGATCCGGGGGCGGCTGGAAATTCATTATCATGCGCCCATGACGTTTTTAGCCTTAGATGTTGGCAACACGCGCCTGAAGTGGGCGCTTTATGACCGACCCCACCCTCAGGCCAGCTTGCTGGCCCATGGCGCAGAATTTCTGGAGAACATCGACCGCTTGTCTGAGGGGGCCTGGGAGAAATTGCCGGTGCCCGATCAGATGTTGGGCTGCGTCGTGGCCGGCGACGCCATCAAACGCCGCGTTCAGGAGCAAATGGAGCTTTGGGACTTCACACCTCAATGGGTGGTGCCCAGTCTCAGCGAAGCGGGCTTGACCAACGGTTACGACCATCCCTCTCGCTTGGGATCGGACCGATGGGTGGCCATGATTGGTGCCCGGCAGCGCATGCTGGCCTCGGGGCAGATGCGCCCCTTGGTGGTGGTGATGGTCGGCACGGCCGTGACGGTGGAGGCCATTGATGCGCAGGGTTGCTTTTTAGGCGGCTTGATTTTGCCTGGGCACGGCATCATGCTGCGTGCGCTGGAGTCCGGGACCGCAGGACTGCACGTTCCCACAGGCGAAGTCAGGCCTTTCCCCACCAACACCAGCGATGCCCTGACCAGTGGTGGCACCTACGCCATTGCCGGTGCCTGCGAGCGGATGGTGCAGCATCTGCGTGAGCACACAGGGCAAGAGCCCGTGTGCGTCATGACGGGTGGCGCGGGCTGGAAAATGGCTCCGAGCATGTCGGTGCAGTTTGAATTGGTGGACAACCTGATTTTTGACGGCTTGCTGGCCATTGCCGCTCAGCGCTTCGGCTGAAATTCTGCAAGTCTCAGGCCTGCGGCTGGCTGTAAGCGGCCGTGAGGGCCTGCAAATGTGCCCGCAGTTCCGGGCTTGCCATGTAGGGGGTGAGCAAAGCCAGCACATGTTGCGCTCCGCGCGTCAGCGCCAGGCTTGCGCTGCCAGGCTCCAGCGCTTGCCGTGGATTGCGCACATATTCGTAACTCAGCCAATAGGTCACCATCACCGACATGCTGGCCGACAAGGTCTCGATGCTGTCCGGGTCCATCTGCATCAGGCCGCGTGCTGCCAGCGATTCCAGCATCAGCCGCAGGGCGTGCGTTTTGCGCGTCAGAACTTCATGGAAATGCGTTTCCAGATGCCGATTGCCCGACAGCAGGTTGTTCAGGTCGCGGTACAAAAAGCGGTAAGCCCAGATTTGCTCAAACAGTGAGTGCAAAAAGAACCAGGCATCTTCTGTGTCCTGCACATCCGAAGCCGCATCCAGAAGGACCAACATTGCCGATTCGTATTGGTCAAACAAATGGTTGACCAAGATGTCTTTGGAGGGAAAGTGGTAGTAAAGATTGCCCGGACTGATGTTCAGTTCGGCCGAAATCGCCGTGGTCGAGACATTGGGCTCACCGAAGCGGTTGAACAGTTCCAGCGTGACCTCGGCAATGCGCAAAGCCGTGCGACGTGGGGCTTTTTTGGTCATGAGTCGATGGGCGCAGCGGTTCAGTCGGCCGTGCGTCGAGCGGTTTTGGGGGCTGCCGCTTTGGGCTTGGGCGTCTTGCGTGCGCCAGTGGTGGCGGACGGTGCCGGTTTTTTGGATGGGGCGTCGGAAGCCTTGGCCTTGCGTTGGCTTGATGCCGGTGCTGGCTGGGCCAGTTGCGCTTCCAGTCGAGCGATGCGCTCATTCAACAGGTGCATGTCTTGCAGGGTCGGCATACCCAAGCGATGCAGAGCTTTGGCCACCCGGTCTTCAAAAAGGTGTTCCAGTCGATCCACCCGACCGGAGGTTTGCTGACCAAAATCATGGGCGATGTGGCTCAGCCGCTCTGTGGCTTCGTGCAGGCGTTGCTGTGCTTCGGCTTGGCTTTTGCGCTGAAATGCCAAGCCATCGTTGACCAGGGCTTCGATGGCTTTTGTGCCTTGTTCTTGCGCTTTGGCCATGGCACCCAAGCCCGCCAGCCAGATGTGCTGAGCTGGCTGTGCTTGCGTGTCTGCCGCTTGGGAGGATTTTTGGCTTTTGGAGTTATCGGGCGATTTGGCCATGGCGTACTTCCTTCAGAAGGCTTCACTTTAACCTGCGTGTTGCCACTGCGGCGAATGTTCTGCTCAGGCGTCACAGTATTCAATGCAATGGTTCTAAAATCAAGATTCTCAGGCGCAGTTGCCCGCACACAAGGCTTGCGTTCATTGCATCCATTCACATCGATCCCATCATGACCCTTCTTGTCACCGGCGGCGCCGGATTCATTGGCGCCAATTTCGTGCTGGACTGGCTGGCCGCCAGCGATGAGCCCGTGATCAACCTGGACAAACTCACCTACGCGGGGAATCCTGAAACCCTGGCCAGCCTGCAAGGCGATGCGAGGCACCAATTGGTGCAAGGTGACATCGGTGACGCCGATCTGGTCAGCCGCTTGTTGGCTCAGCATCGCCCTCGTGCGGTGGTCAATTTTGCTGCCGAAAGCCATGTAGACCGCTCCATCCATGGCCCCGGCGAGTTCATTGAAACCAACATCGTGGGCACCTTCCGCTTGCTGGAGTCGGTGCGGGGGTACTGGAGCAGTCTGTCCGAAGACCACAAAGCCAGCTTCCGTTTTTTGCATGTCTCGACCGATGAGGTTTACGGCTCCTTGGCCCGCGACGAGGCGGCCTTTGCCGAAACCCACCGCTACGAGCCCAACAGCCCCTACAGTGCCAGCAAGGCCGCATCCGACCACTTGGTGCGCGCCTGGCATCACACCTACGGCCTGCCGGTGCTGACCACCAACTGCAGCAACAACTACGGGCCTTACCACTTCCCCGAAAAACTCATTCCGCTGATGATCGTGAACGCCTTGGCAGGCAAGCCGCTGCCGGTGTACGGCGATGGCATGCAGATCCGCGACTGGCTCTACGTCAAGGACCATTGCAGCGCGATTCGCCGGGTTCTGGAAGCGGGCCGTCTGGGCGAGACCTACAACGTGGGCGGCTGGAACGAAAAGCCCAACATCGACATCGTGCAAACCATTTGCCAGCTGCTTGACCAGATGCGGCCCAAGGCCGATGGCAGCAGTTATGCCAGCCAGATCACGTACGTCACCGACCGCCCTGGTCACGACCGCCGCTACGCCATTGATGCCCGCAAGCTCGAAGCCGAGCTGGGCTGGAAACCTGCCGAAACTTTCGAGACCGGCATTCGCAAAACCGTCGAGTGGTACCTGACAAACACCGAGTGGGTAGCCCATGTGCAAAGTGGCGCTTACCGCGAGTGGGTGCAAAAACAGTACAACGCCACATGAAAATTCTGCTTCTGGGTAAAAACGGCCAAGTGGGATGGGAGCTGCAGCGCAGCCTGGCCCCGTTGGGCGAGGTGCTGGCGCTGGACAGGCACAGCGCCCATTTTTGCGGCGACTTGAGTCAGCCCGAGCGCCTGGCGCAAACGGTGCGCGGCTGGCGTCCCGACGTGATCGTCAATGCCGCTGCCCACACGGCGGTGGACAAGGCCGAATCCGAGCCTGAACTGGCCCGCTGCCTCAACGCCACCGCCCCTGCTGCGTTGGCACAGGCGGCTGCCGAAATCGGGGCCTGGCTGGTGCATTACTCAAGCGACTATGTGTTCAACGGTCAGGGCGAGCAGCCTTGGCAAGAGGGCGATGCCACCGGACCGCTGAGTGTGTATGGTCAAACCAAACTCGAAGGCGAGCAAGCCATTGCCGCCAGCGGCTGCAAGCACCTGATTTTTCGCACCAGCTGGGTGTATGCGGCGCGGGGTGGCAACTTCGCCCGCACCATGCTGCGCTTGGCAGGAGAGCGCGAACGCCTCACGGTCATTGATGACCAGCGTGGCGCACCGACGGGTGCCGATCTGATCGCCGACGTCACGGCACACGCCATCCGCCAGGCCATCCGCGAGGGCGTGTGCAGCCGCGATGTGTCCTTGGCCGGGATCTACCACCTGGTGGCCGGGGGCGAAACCAGCTGGCATGGTTACGCCAGCCATGTGATCGCCAAGTCCCGGCAGATCAAGCCGACGCTGGGTCTGAAAGTGACCGACATCGCGCCCGTGCCGACCGCGTCATTTCCGACCCCCGCACAGCGCCCACTCAATTCACGGCTGAGCACACACAAGCTCCAAGAGGCCTTTGGTTTGGTCTTGCCGCCGTGGCAGCAAGGCGTTGACCGCCTGCTGGCCGAGATCCTCTGATGGGCCACAAGCTTGCGGCACAATCATCAGGAACTTTGCACCTTCTTCAAAAACTTCGCACCACACCATGACCGACTCCACTGCTGCCAGCACCGTTGCACCCCACGACCAGGCCCAGATCCTGGCGCAGGCCATGCCCTACATCCGCAAGTTCCACGGCAAAACCCTGGTCATCAAATACGGCGGTAACGCCATGACCGATCCGGCCCTGCAGCAAGCCTTTGCCGAGGACGTGGTGCTGCTCAAATTGGTGGGCATGAACCCGGTGGTGGTGCACGGTGGCGGCCCGCAGATCGAAACCGCTCTGAAGCGCCTGGGCAAAACCGGCGAGTTCATTCAGGGCATGCGCGTGACCGACGCCGAAACCATGGAAGTGGTGGAGTGGGTGCTGGGTGGCGAAGTGCAGCAAGACATCGTGGGCATGATCAACCGCGCAGGCGGCAAAGCCGTGGGCCTGACGGGACGCGATGGCGGCCTGATCCGCGCCAAAAAGCTGCGCCTGATCGACAGCCAGGACCCGACCAAAGAGCACGATGTGGGGCAGGTGGGCGAGATCGAAAGCATCGATCCGTCCATTCTGAAATGCCTGCAAGACGATGCCTTTATCCCGGTCGTCAGCCCCATTGGTTTTGGCGAGCACAACGAAAGCTACAACATCAACGCCGATGTGGTGGCCGCCAAGCTGGCCACCGTGCTGCAAGCCGAAAAGCTGCTCATGCTCACCAACATCCGTGGCGTGCTCGACAAAGAGGGCCAGCTCTTGACCGAGCTTACGCCCAGCCGCATCGACGAGTTGTGTGCCGACGGCACCATCAGTGGCGGCATGATTCCCAAGATTGCCGGCGCATTGGATGCGGCCAAGAGCGGCGTCAACGCGGTGCACATCATCGACGGCCGCGTACCGCACGCCATGCTGCTGGAGGTGCTGAGTGAGCAGGCATTTGGCACCATGATCCGCAGCCGCTGAAGCGCTTGGCCTGCGGGCGGGCGGATTCCATCAAAAAAAGAGGGGGGAGAGATGTCGGACCAAGAATTACAAAACGAGCGCTACTCAGAAGAGGACGCAGCGCCTGCGCGCAAGCGTCCACGTCCGGGGGAGCGGCGTTTGCAGATTCTGCAAACCTTGGCCGCCATGCTGGAGCAACCCGGCGCCGAGCGCGTCACCACCGCCAGTCTGGCTGCCAAAATTGGCGTCAGCGAAGCAGCCCTGTACCGGCACTTTGCCAGCAAGGCGCAAATGTTCGAGGGGCTGATTGATTTTGTCGACCAATCCGTGATCGGTTTGATACGGCAAGTCACGGACCGGGAGCCTCCAGGGTCCCAACAGGCGGGGCGTATCGTGGCGCTGCTGCTGCAGTTTGCCGAAAAGAACCCCGGCATGAGCCGCGTCATGATTGGCGATGCGCTGGTGCTGGAGCACGAACGCTTGCAAGAGCGCATCAATTTGCTGTTTGACAAGATCGAAGCGCAACTGCGCCAATCCCTCAAAGCCACCGAGTCCGCCACCCCCACGGTCGACGCTCAAGTGGCCGCATCTTTGCTGGTGGCGTTCATGCAGGGGCGCTTGCAGCGCTTTGCCCGTTCAGGGTTCAAGCGCTTGCCTTCGGAGCATTTGCAGGCGGCTTTGGGTCGGATGCTTTAAGCAACGCTCAGTCCAGGGGGCGGCTTGGACTGACTGAATTCGGTCAGAAGCCGACTTACAGGCATAAATGATGAATGTCTGCTTATTCAAATCTCACATTCAACCTACTGCACAACTGCCAAACTTTCAGGAGCATATCTGCCTGTTCAAGTTACGTTAATTTTCAGTGCTGCCAGGTCTACATGCGGACGATGCCTCTCACAAAAACCATTAACGATGGTCGGTGGGTAGAGCTCCATTGGCCGCACCCACCGATCCTGAAGTTTCAAACCAAAGTGGCTATCCACAACGTTAAAAGGCCGTAAAACTCGATGCAATGATCATATTGCTTGATCGATAAATTTCAATACAACCATCTGGCTGGGACCATTACGATGGACGGGAACAACACCATTAAGAACATCACGACGAATTGAATTGCCATGAAGGGCAGTACGCCACGTGTCACGTCATCCATCCTCATACGACCAACACCAGCAACCACGTTCAAAACAGTCCCTACAGGCGGGGTCACCAGACCGATAGAGTTGTTGATGATGAACAGCACGCCAAAGTAAACAGGATCAATGCCTGCTGCTTTGACAAGCGGCATCAGCACAGGCGTCAAGATCAAAATCGTGGGTGTCATGTCCATAGCTGTACCTACCACCATACATAAAATCATGATCGCAAACATCAGCAATTTTGGGCTGTCCAGCAACGGTTCGAGCAAATCGATCACTTGCGCTGGTAAGTTAGCTACCGTGATCAACCAGGCAGATACCATTGCCGCAGCAACCAGGAACATGATGACTGCGGTGGTCATCGCCGCGCGGTCAAATACTTCGTACAGCTGTTTCCAGTTCAGCTCACGGTAAACGAAGCAAGCCACAAAGAGTGCATAAGCAGCAGCCACCACAGCGGCCTCCGTGGGTGTGAACACACCCATGCGCAATCCCACCAGAATGATGATCGGAAGCATCAAAGCCCAACCCGCACTCTTGAATGCGCTCCAAATTTCATGAGGCGTACGACGCGGCGGAGGATTCAAGTCTTCCTTTCGTGTGAGGTACCACCAAGTGCCCCACAAACCAGCCGCCAGAACAATGCCCGGAAAAATGCCTGCCAGGAACAGTTTGCTGATCGACACGTTCGCAGCGACACCAAAAATCACGAACCCAATGGATGGCGGAATGATGGGACCAATCACACCGCAAGCGGCAATCAAGCCTCCACTGCGTGCTTTGTCGTGGCCTGCTTTCACCATCATGGGCAGCAGCAATGCGGTCAGTGCCGCAGCATCTGCGACAGCAGACCCCGACAAAGCAGACAGCAAACAGGCTGCAACGATGGTCACATAGCCCAATCCACCGCGTATGTGTCCCACCAAGGCCAATGCAAAATCAACAATGCGTTTTGACAAGCCCCCAGTGTTCATCACCTCGCCAGCCAGCATGAAGAAGGGAACGGCCAACAATGGAAAGCTGTTGGCTCCTTCCATCACGTTTTGAGCCAGAATTTGGGCCTGAAACATATCCAGGTGCCACATCAATGCTGCGCCACACAGCAACAATGAATAAGCAATGGGTATACCCACAGCCATTGCAGCCAATAAAGAGCCGATAAATACAGCGATAGTCATGTCGATATTCCTGACGATTATTTCAATGGTGCGGGCGCATCAATCGGCTCTTCTTCTGACTCTCTGATGCCAATCAGCTCATGGTCTGCCAGCTGTCCCGTGGCAAAGCGCAGGACTTGATTCACCAAGATGAGCGCGCCAGAAACTGAAAGCACTAATCCGCACGTGAAGAACCAAGCCATGGAGACTTCCATCACTGGACTTGTGGTTTCCAGGTTGATGACCACTTGGTCCCATGATCCTTTGAACAAGAGCCAACACGCAAACAACATGCCGCCGTGTGCTATCAGAAAGCAAATCTTTTGACCACCAAGTGGTAGTCGTGAAATCAATGTATCTGTACCAAGATGAGCACCATCCTTCATAGCAACGATCGCACCCAAGAAGGTCACCCAAACGAACAACCATCTCGATAGCTCTTCCGAGACCGTGATCCCCGAATTGAAGGCATAGCGCAGAAATACGTTGCCTAGGACAAGCGCTACCATCAAGGTAAGTGCAATGACCATGGCAACTCGGATAAGCCTGCAGTATTGGTCAATCAGTTTGGTAAACATGAGGAGTTCCTTGAAATCTAAAAAAAGGAGCACCAGTAAAGGTGCCCCAAATGAAACGTGACTTCATTGTCTGCCGTATCAAATAGTCAATACCGCTAGACTGGTTATGCACGGGAGCGCAGCTGTTGGACACTCCTTGGTGCAAATTTCCTCTTGGCTTACTTAGCCTTGCGGGCTTTATCAACAGCCGCGTACATCTCATCAACGATTGGGCCCAGCTCTTTTGTGTACTTCTCGACAACAGGCTTGGAGCGCTCACGCAACTTGGCAATCTCATCAGCATTCAGCTCAAACACGGTCATGCCTTTTTTCTTGATATCAGCCAGAACCTTGGCGGCTTCGTCGCGGGCAATTTTGCGTTGGTAAATGGCTGTTTCTTGTGCGGATTCACGCATCAGCTTTTGTTCTGCGGGCGTAAGCTTGTCCCAGAACTTCTTACTGACCACAACAGCTTGTGGGGTGTACATGTGATTCGTGATGGTCAGATACTTGGAGACCTCGTCGTACTTGCCGTCCAGAATGTTCAGCAGGGGATTGGTCATGCCATCAATCGCACCTTGCTCCAGGGCCGTGTAGGTTTCGGTAAAGGGCATGGGTACGGGAGATGCACCCAAAGACTTCATGAAATCAACATAAATAGGTGTGGGAATCACACGCATTTTGATGCCCTTGAAGTCATCCGCTTTGGCAATTGGCTTTTTGCCTGTGTGCACTTGACGGAAGCCCAAGTCCCAGTAAGCCAGGCCCACCAAACCTTTTTCTTGCAACTTTTCCAGAAGCTTTTGCCCGACTAGGCCATCAGACACAGCATCTGCTTCGCGGGTGTTGTTGAACATAAATGGGAAGTCAAAAATGGCCATTTCCTTGGAAACGCCAGCCAACAAGCTCGCGTTCATGACAGTCATTTCAACGGTTCCGCCTTGCATAGCGGACACAGTTTGCAGATCAGGGCCGAGTGCGCCGCCAGGGAAAGCCTGGACTTTGAATTTACCGTTGGTTTTCTTGGCCATCAATTCAGCGAACTTCTCAACCCCTTGCACTTGAGGGTGCCCCTTGTTGCTGGCCGAGGGGAACTTGACAGTACGCGCCTCAAAATCAGCGGCCTGAGCCATACCAGTAGCGGCAATGGCAGCAGTCAAGACAGACAGCGAAAGGATGCGACGAAATTGATTCATGAAGAGTCTCCGGTTGAGGTTGAATTGAGATGTGGAAAATATTACGAAACTATCAAGCAGCAAGCAAGTGCTTGCGGACATCAGACAAATCGTCTTTGATCTTGTCTGCAATATCGGGCATACCAAAAAAACGAAGGTAGTCTGGCACTTGCTGGACAAGCATTTCGAATCCCGGGTAAGCCTCAATATTTCTTTCGGCACAGGCCTGCAGCAATGGCGTTGGCTTGTGCTTCATCAAAATGTCGACCACTTTTGCTTTCGGGTCGATGCGTGAAACATCGACAGGCAATGGATCGTCAGGGTTCAGTCCAAGTGGTGTTGCATTAATGATCAGATCAAAACCTGTCGGGTCAGCGCCAGGAGCGCTCACTTTTTTATTGTTGAATCGCTGTGCAAGGCGTTCAGCGCGATCTGTCAGATCATGCAAGGCCAGTTCTTGAACGCCCGCTTCAAGCAGCGCTGTAGCAATGGCAGCGCCTGCGCCACCGGTACCTAAGAGCAGAACGCGCAAACCCCTGGGGTCAGCGCCAAAATGGCGCAATGCGGAGACTAAGCCATTGCCATCAAACATGCCTCCTTCTAGCGTGCCGTCTTGGTGTCGGCGCACAGCATTGACGGAGCGAGACATCTGGCTTGCGGCATCAATCTTGTTAAAGAACGGCATGAGTTTGGGTTTGTGTGGAATCGTGATCCACAGGCCATCTACATTTCCAGCCTCCAGAACCGTGGTCGCGAAATCTACGAATCGATCTGGATTGACCTGTACGGGCACCAAGACGGCGTCAACATTGAACTTTTGAAAGACGCGATTAAAAATGGCAGGCGCTTGCACTTGATCCACAGGATCACCCGCCACCATGAAGACGCGGGTCTTGCCGGTGATTTGTGCTGAAACTGAATTGGCTGTGCGGTTCGTCATGGGTTTGGACTGTATTGGCGTCCGATACCCAATTCAATAAGCCATTGACTTGCAATGTCCGAATAACGGACAATTCTGTCCGAAGGACGGTTAAAACTATGGTTTCCCCTAATGCTTCTGCATTGGTCTCCACCACGAAAACAAAAGAGTTTCCGATAGACCCTGCAGACTTGATCACAGGCGTGGGCCGGGCGCTGTCGGTGATTGAAGCGTTTAACGACGAGTACGGCCGCATGACAGTGACTCAGGTCTCGGAGCGGACGGGCATCCCTCGAACGGCTGCCAGACGTTACCTGCTCAACCTCTGCCACTTTGGCTACGCTGACACAGACAACAAATTCTTTTGGCTCTCGCCGCGAATCTTGCGATTGGGCCAGGGTTATCTTGATGGGGCGCGGTTACCACGCTTGGTCCAACCCTTTATTCAGCGTTTGGCCATGTCTTCGGGTGAGACGGTCAATGTTTCTGTTTTGGATGGGCATGAGCTGGTGTACGTCGCGCGAAGCAACAGTCCACGGGTTGTATCCATCGGGTTCTACGCTGGCGCAAGAGTGCCAGCCCACTTGGTGGGTGCAGGTCCTGCCATCTTGTCTACGCTCAGTGATACCGTTTTGAAAAAGTGGCTTTCTGAACATGAGTTTTCGACATTCAACACCAGTGCAGTGCTAACGTCAAAAAAGTTCGAGAAGGTTGTTATCAACGCACGAAAAACCAACTATTGCATCTCTGTTGGCAATCTTGATCAAGGACTTACTGGTGTTGCCGTTCCTCTCCGAGATCGACATGGCGAATGCAAGGCTGCTTTGAGCATGACCCTTCAATCTTCCATGTGGACTGAAGAAAAAATCACCGAAAAATTACTTCCCTTGATCATTGAAACAGCACAAGTACTAAGGTCGGTTATTTGATGGCCGCGATATTCGCCAGCCCAACAACACAGTCCCGATTTTGATTGACTCTTCGAAATCTCCATAATGCAGAACTTCACCATGAAGTGTTGAATTTCTGCTGTGGGTCGGAATCAGACCCTGACAAGTTGGCAAGCTTGGTAGTGTCTAGTGCAGGCGTTACCTCACCAATTCCACAACGTCCCATCATGCTGCAGCCTGTTCACTGGCAGATAAGCCCTTTGGTACGGGTATTTGGCAGCCAGCTTTTCGTCGATGTCCACGCCGTGGCCTGGAGACTCGCCGCAGTACATCATGCCGCGTTCATAGCGCCAGTCGTGCGGGAAGACCGAGAGCATTTCTTCGCTGTGCGGCATGTATTCCTGCACGCCAAAGTTGGGCACCCAGGTGTCAAAGTGCAGTGCCGCACCCATGCAAACAGGCGAGAGGTCTGTGGCGCCGTGGCAGCCGGTGCGCACCTGGTAGAGGCTGGCCAAGTCGGCGATGCGCCGCAGGTGGGTGATGCCGCCCGCGTGGACCACCGTGGTGCGGATGTAGTCGATCAGTTGTTTTTCGATCAGTGTCTTGCAGTCCCAGATGCTGTTGAAAATCTCGCCCACCGCGATCGGCGTGGTGGTGTGGTGGCGTATCCACTGAAAAGCTTCCTGGTTCTCGGCCGGGGTCGGGTCTTCCATCCAGAACAGGTGCGAAGGCTCCAGGGCCTTACCCAGTTGGCCTGCTTCGATGGGGGTCAGGCGGTGGTGCACGTCGTGCAGCAAATGGATATCCGGGCCGACGGCTTCGCGCAAGGCGGCAAACAGACCTGGGGTGTGGCGAAGGTACTTTTCGGTGCTCCAGTCGTGTTCGCCGGGTAGATTGCCGTCGGCCGGTTCGTACATGCGGTTGGTGCCGCTCACACCATAAACTTTGTTCAAACCGGGCACGCCACCTTGGGCGCGGATCGCCAGAAAACCTTCTTCCTTGTGGCGCAAGACTTCGTCGACTGTTTCAGCGTTGTCTCGGCCATTGGCATGGCCATAAACCATCACACCGGTGCGGCTGCGCCCACCCAGCAACTGGTACAGCGGCATGCCGGCCATCTTGGCTTTGATGTCCCACAGCGCTGTGTCTACGCCAGCGATGGCACTCATGGTGACCGGGCCACGTCGCCAGTAGGCGCCTTTGTAAAGGTATTGCCAGATGTCTTCAATTTGCTGAGGATCGCGGCCGATCAGGCAAGGGATGACGTGGTCTTCGAGGTAGCTGACCACGGCCAGCTCGCGCCCGTTGAGTGTGGCATCGCCGACGCCGGTGACGCCCTGGTCGGTCTCGATTTTGAGGGTGACGAAGTTGCGGCCGGGGCTGCAGACGATGACGCGGGCGGCGGTGATTTTCATGATTCAGATCCGTTGGGTGAGCTCAAGCATCATCTGATGCGTGTTGTAGGTCGGCGGCTTCAGCCCCGACATGAGACCTTTGCCAAAGTGGACAAGCGTCGGACCTGAAGGTGCCGACCTACGAGAGAGTCGCTTTTCATGCCTCTGCCGACAGCAGTTGCTGGATGGCCGCATCCGCGCCGTGCTGCAGGACTTGCTGGTGCCAGTGCGTCACGCGAGCAATCCATGCAGCGTTGTGGGGCAGTGCATTGCCCCAGAGATCTTCGCGGGCCAGCAGGGCGCGCACGCAGGCTTCGGGCTCGGTGCGTTGTGTGGCGCCTATGGCCATCAGGCTTTCGGCTTGCGGGTCGTTCAGGGCGTAGGCTTGGCCTTGCTCGTCCTCGCCCAGCGTGTAGCGCAAGAAGACGGCTGCGGCCAGTGCGTGGTGTTCAAACGAAGCGCCTTGCGCGATCTGCCCCAGCACCGATGGCGGCCAGCGCTGTGGAATTTTTTGCGAGCTGTCGGTGGCGATCTGGTGCACGCTGTGCTTCAGATACGGGTTGCCAAAGCGCGCGATCAGCGCGTCGCGGTAGTCGGCCCAGTCGCTGCGACTCAGGTGCGGCGCGACTTCGCGGCTCATCAGGCGGTGCACAAAGCTGCGGATGTGCGGCACACCGATGCAGCTGGCGATGAAAGGTCTGCCAGTGATAGCGCCCATGAGCGCCATGGCCGAGTGGCTGCCGTTGAGCATCCGCAGCTTGGCTTCTTCGTAGCTGTGCACATCGCCCGTTACGCGCACACCGGCGCTTTGCAGCAGGGCCGCGTCTGCCGGGTCTGCAAAGCGGTCTTCGATCACCCACTCCCAAAAACCTTCGGTGCTCAGGGCGCATTGATCTTGAACGCCCAATGCCTCTTGCGCTGCGGTCATGACCTCGGGCGTGGCGGCCGGCACGATGCGGTCGACCATGCTGCACGGAAAGGCGCAGTGCGCGTCCAGCCAGCGCAGCACGTCGGCGTCTTGTGGTGTTGCCGCGGTTTTCACCAAGGCCTGCAGCTTGTGGCCGTTGCCTTGCAGGTTGTCGCACGAGGCGATGGTGATGCCCGAAAGACCCGCTTGCTGGCGCAGGCGCAAGCCGTCCAGCAGCAGTTGCGCCAGGGCCGGTGTGTAGCCTTTTTCGGTCACGGTGAGGGTAACCCAGCGCGTGCTGGGCGCGGCGATGGCTTGCACGACTGCATCGCGCTCAGTGGCCGCCACATTCATGCGCCACAGCGCCCCGGGCACTTGCCATTTCACGCCTTGCCCATCGGCAATGCGCACGGCATACAGGCCGTCTTGTGCTTTGAGTTGGTTCACCAGATCGGGCCGCGTCATGCCCACGCCGTGGATGCCCCAGCGCGTGTCGCCACCGGTCAGCAGGTGGTCAAACACCATGGCCTGGTGGGCCCGGTGAAAGGCGCCCAGCCCCAGGTGCACCACACCAGGGGCGTGGGCGGTGCGGTCATACGAGGGCATTTGAATGGCTGCGGGCAGTGTCGAGAGTGTGTGGGCGCTAAGGTGCATGGCGTCAAAAGAATGGGGGGGTGAATGTAGGAGCGCACCCCTGTGCGCGATGGGCCTGGAGCACGCCTTGACTGGATGGATTGCAAGCGTCGCATTCGCCCACGGGGTGGGCTCCTACATGGGGTTCAGGCTGTCTGCACATCATGATCTGGTCTGCAGTTTTTTCTCGGATGTCTCGATCTCGGCCCAAGTGGCGTCGTCGATCCAGATGCCGTTTTGTTCGCGCTCGGCGCGTGCGGCGCGTTCGGGCTCGCCCGCCAGTTTTACGCCATCGCTGCCGGGCGCGTCGGGGCTTTGGCGCAGCCAGTCGGCAAAGGCCAGGGCTTCTTGTTCAAACGTGGCTTGCGTGCCCAGGCGCACGGGGTCGATCAGCATGGTCAGCATGCTGTTGAGCACGGCGCGTTTTTCATCTGCTTCATAGTGCCAAGTGCCGCCACCGGTCAGCGCGCCGCCCAACAATTCGCAGGCCATGGCCATGCCAAAGCCTTTGTGGTCGCCAAAGGTCATGAGCGCACCAAACAGGCCGTTGGACTGCGGCACCACCACCACGCCCGGGTCGGTGGTGGGGTGGCCGTGTTCATCGATCAAATAACCGGGCGGCACCTGCTCGCCCTTGTTGTGGGCCACGCGCATCTTCCCTTGCGCCACACGGCTGGTGGCAAAGTCGAGCACAAAAGGCGCACGGTTGCCCATGGGCACACCAATGCAGCAGGGGTTGGTGCCAAAGCGGCCATCACCTCCGCCAAAAGGTGCGACCACGGGGCGCGAGAGCACGTTGACAAAATGCACCGACACCAAGCCTTGGGCCACCGCCATTTCGGCAAAGTGGCCAATACGCCCCAGGTGGTGCGAGCGGCTGAGCGCCACGGTACACACGCCGTGTTGCTTGGCGCGCTCGATCCCCATCTGGATGGCCTGCACGCCAGTGATTTGGCCGTAGCCGCGTTGGCCGTCCAAGTTGAGCAAGGGACCGGTGTCGAGCAAAACTTTCACGCCTGTGTTGGGCGACAGACCGCCTTCGAGCACCGCGTCCACATAGCGCGGCACCATGCCCACGCCGTGCGAGTCGTGCCCGCTCAGGTTGGCCATGACCAGGTTGTCGGCCACTTGTGCGGCCTCGGCAGGCGCGCTGCCGGTCATGGCGATGATGCGGGTGATGTGTTGGCGCAGATCGTTGGCTTGGATGAGTTGGCTCATGTGGGGTCTTTCAAGGCGGTGAATTTGTAGGAGTACACCCCTGTGCGCGATGGATTTGGGGCGTGTGCCACGCCCAATCGCCCACGGGGTGGGCTCCTACAGGGAGGGTGTTGGTTTTTGTGGGAGCGCACCCCTGTGCGCGATGGATTTGGGGCGTGTGCCACGCCCAATCGCCCACGGGGTGGGCTCCTACAGGGAGGGTGTTGGTTTTTGTGGGAGCGCACCCCTGTGCGCGATAGTTTTTGGGGCGTATGCCACGCCTATCGCCCACGGGGTAGTCTCCTACAGAGTGGGCGTGGGTCTTTGTAGGAGCGCACCCCGTGCGCGATGTTGGATGGTCCGCAATGCGGGTCAATGGGCTCACATCACAGCGCCGACTTGCCATGGCACAAACTCGTTTTGCCCGTAGCCGTGGCGCTCGCTCTTGGTGGGCTCGCCCGAGGCGGCCGCCAGGATCATCTCGAAGATGCGTTGACCCATCTCAGCAATGCTCACGCCGCCGTCCACGATCTCGCCGCAGTTCAGGTCCATGTCCTCTTCCTGCTTTTTCCACAGCGCCGTGTTGGTCGAGAACTTCAGGCTGGGCGAAGGCGCGCAGCCATAGGCGCTGCCGCGCCCGGTGGTAAAGCAAATCAGGTTGGCCCCGCCGGCCACCTGGCCCGTGGCGCTGACCGGGTCGTAGCCCGGCGTGTCCATGTAAACAAAGCCTTTGGCGGTGACGGGTTCGGCGTATTCGTACACCGCTTGCAAATTGCTGGTGCCACCTTTGGCCACCGCGCCCAGCGACTTTTCGAGGATGGTGGTCAGGCCACCCGCCTTGTTGCCGGGTGAGGGGTTGTTGTTCATCTCGCCGCCGTTGATGGCGGTGTAGTTTTCCCACCAGCGGATGCGCTCGATCAGTTTGTGCGCCACTTCGGGCTTCACGGCGCGGCGTGTGAGCAAATGCTCGGCACCGTAAATCTCGGGCGTTTCACTGAGGATCGCGGTGCCGCCGTGCTGTACCAGCAGGTCCACAGCCGCGCCCAGTGCCGGGTTGGCGCTGATGCCCGAATAACCGTCAGACCCGCCGCATTGCAGGCCCACGGTGATGTGTTCGGCGCTGCAAGGCTCGCGGGTGATGGCGTTGGCGCGGGGCAGCATCTCTTCAATCAAAGTAATGCCTTTTTCGACCGTGAGCCGCGTGCCACCCGTGTCCTGGATGTTGAAGACCTTGAGCGTGTCGCCCTCGCGCAGGCTGCTGTGCGCCAGCCAGGTGTTGAGTTGGTTGGCCTCGCAGCCCAGGCCTACCACCACCACGCCCCAGAAGTTGGCGTGCGTGGCGTAACCGGCCAGCGTGCGCTCCAGCAACTGAATGCCCAGGCCCTCGGTGTCCATGCCGCAGCCGGTGCCATGCGTCAAAGCGACCACGCCGTCCACATTCGGAAAATTGGCCAGGGCTTGCGGGTTGTTGCGCTTGGAAAAATGATCGGCAATGGCACGCGCAGCCGTGGCCGAACAGTTGACGCTGGAGAGCACGCCGATGTAGTTGCGGGTGGCCACGCGACCGTCCGTGCGCTTGTAACCCATGAAGGTCGCTTGCTTGCGCACCGGCTCGGCTTTGACGTCTTGCCCGATGGCGTAGTCGCGCTCGAAGTTGCCTTTTTCAGCGCCCATGTTCAGGTTGTGCGTGTGCACATGCTCACCGGGGCCAATGGCTTGTGAGGCAAAGCCGATGATCTGGTTGTAGCGGCGCACGGGCTCACCCACCGCGATGGCACGGGTGGCCACTTTGTGGCCGGGTGGCACCAGGCCGCGCACGGCCACGCCGTCCACGGTGCTGCCGCTCATGAGTTGAGCACGGGCGATCACCACGTCATCGGCGGGGTGCAGGCGAATGAAGGAACTCATGGCAAGGCCTCAATAAAACTGTTTGGGCAACCACAGCACCAGGCTGGGCATGTAAGTGATGACGGCCAGGCTGCCCAGCAGGGGGAACATCCACGGCAGGATGGCCATGGTGGTGCGCTCGACACTGAGCTTGGCCACGCGAGCCAGCACGAACAGCACCATGCCCATGGGCGGGTGCAGCAAACCAATCATCAGGTTGAGCACCATGACCAGACCGAAGTGCACCAGGTCAATGCCCAGTTGCTGGCAGATGGGCACCAGAATCGGCACGAGGATGGTGATGGCTGCAGTGGGTTCCAGGAAACAGCCGACAAACAACATCAGTGCGTTGGCCAGCAGCAAAAACACCCAGGGTTCTTTCGTGAAACCCAGCACCCACTGCGAGATCGCTGTGGTCACGCCCGTGGCGGTGAGCATCCAGCCAAAGATGCTGGCTGCCGCCACGATGAACAGCACCGTGGCGGTGGTCTCCACGGTGTCCAGACAGATCTTCACGAACATTTTGAAGTGGAGCGTGCGGTACCAGAAAAAGCCCAACACAATCGCCCAAACGCAAGCGGCGATCGCGCCTTCGGTGGGGGTGAACACACCCGTGGTCATGCCGCCAATCAGCAGCACCGGCGTCATGATGGGCAGCACGGCCTGGAAGTCGAAGAATTTGTCGGCCGCGAACAAGATGAACAGGGCTGCAAACACGGTGATTTGTGGCGGTGTGCCGACCACGGTCACCAGCCACCAAATGGCCAAAGGCCAGCCGATGACCACGGCAGTCTCTGCCAAAGCCTTGATGACCTTGGGCCACTCGAATTTCACATCGGAGCCCCAGCCGTTTTTGTGTGCGAAATAGGCCACCGTCAGCATCATCAGCAGGGCCATCAGGATGCCAGGCAAGATGCCTGCCAAGAACAGCGCACCCACCGAGACGTTGGCCATCATGCCGTAGATCACGAACGGCAAGCTGGGCGGGATGATGGGGCCGAGTGTGGCCGAAGCGGCCGTGACGCCCACCGCGAATTCGGTGCTGTAGCCGTGGTCTTTCATGGCCTTGATTTCGATGGTGCCCAGGCCTGCCGCATCGGCAATGGCAGTGCCGCTCATGCCCGCAAACACGACCGAGCCGACCACATTGACGTGGCCCAAACCACCTTTGAGCCAGCCCACCAGGGCCAGTGCGTAGTTGTAGATGCGGTTGGTGATGCCCGCGTTGTTCATCAGGTTACCGGCCAGAATGAAGAAGGGCACGGCCAGCAGCGGAAAACTGTCGATGCCCGAGACCATGCGGTGGATCACCACAAAAGGCGGTGAGCTTTGCGCGAAAAACAGGTAAATCAGCGAAGCGCCGGCCATGGCGATGGCCACCGGGATACCGCCACTCATGAGGAAGAGAAAAAGGATTTTCAGCATGGGAGAACTTTCAGGGGGCGGTTTCAGCGGTCGGTGATTTCAGATTCAGGACGCTCCAGCACCGTGTAGCCGCGCTGCCAGTGCACGCGGGCCACCCAGATGGCGCGCAGGCACATGGCGGCAAAGCCGGCCATCACCACGCCGTACACCAGGTTCATGGGCAAATCGATGATGGTCATCTTGTAGCTGCCCAGTTTTTCCATCATCTGGCCAGTCAGGTAAGTGGCGGCTGCAAAAAAGGCCACGCGCATCACGTCGACCAAGGTGGCCATGGCGCGCGACAGCCAGCGGGGCATGAAACGGTAGAAAAAGTCCACTTGGATGTGGTTGTTCTTGGCCACGCCAATGGTGGCCCCGGTGAAGACGACCGCGATCAACAAATAGCGTGCGATCTCTTCGGTCCAAGAGGCCGAGTTGTTCAGCACATAGCGGGTGACGAATTGATAGAAAACGGTGATGCCCAGTGCCCAGAAAAAGGCTAAGGCGACCCAGGCTTCAACGGGGGTGCCTGACAAATCGACTTCGTCATCGGTGGCATGGAACTGGCCATCGTCGCCCATGACTTTGGGCATGGCGTCCAGATCGGGCAGGTGTGAGTGGGTGCTCATGGGGTAGGCTCAAAAAAATGGACAGAGGCCAATGTGGCGTGCAAGGTACAAGGCCAGGACGTGCACACAACGTGGTTGTTGCGTTGCTCAGGCGTGTGGTGGGCCAGAGCCCTGCAGGGCAGGGCTCTGGTATTCAAACCTTATTTGGCGGCTTGGATCTTGTCGTAGTCAGCGCGTGTAAAGCCCATGGACTCCAGCGGCTTGTTCTTCATGACGGCGTCGACAAAGCTCTTGCGGTCTACTTCGACCACCTGCAGGCCTTTTTTCTTGAACTCGGCGACCAGTTCGGCCTCGCGTTTCTTGATTTGTGCCGTTGAGCGAACCGCTGCTTCCTGCATCACGTCAGAGAACATTTTTTTCTCGGCATCGCTGAGCTTGTTCCACAGGTGTGGAGCCACTTGAGTGGTCAGGCCGTCCACGATGTGGCCGGTGAGCATGATGGCCTTTTGCACTTCAAAAAATTTCTTGGCTTCGATGGTGGTCAGCGGGTTTTCCTGCGCTTCCACGGTGCCGTTTTGCAGGGCCAGATACACCTCGGCAAAAGCAATCGGTGTGGGGTTGGCACCGCAGGCTTCAGGTGTGGCGCGGTAAGCGGGCACGTCGGGCACGCGGATCTTCAGGCCTTTCATGGCCGCGCAATTGGGAATGGGCTTTTGCGCTGTGGTGTGGCGCGCACCGTAATAGGTGTAGGCCGTGACCTGGATGCCGGTCTTGGCGCGGAACTCGTTGACCATTTCCTGGAACACCGGGCTCTTGGAGTAAGCGATCAGGTGGTCGCCATCACGGAAGATGAAGGGGTAATAAGCAATGCCAAAGCGGGGGTAGGTGCGGGCGGCGAAAGAAGGGCCGCTGATGATGATGTCCACCGTGCCCAGCGTCAGGCCTTGGTTGATGTCGGTTTCTTTGCCCAGCGTGGACGCGGGGAAGACTTGGATGTCGAATTTGCCGTTGCTGCGCTTCTTGATTTCCTCAGCCGCCCAGACCGAGTCGGTGTGGTAAGGCTCGGAGGTTTCGTAGGCATGCGCCCATTTGAGTTTTTGCTGGGCCTGTGCACCTGCGCTCATCAGCAGGGTGCCCATGGCTATTGCGCCCAATGCGGCCAGGGTCTTCAGTGCGAATCGTTTGCTCATCGTTGTCTCCTCGTTGGGGTTTGAAATGTGCTGACGCGGGAACAGAAAAACCACCCTAGCGGGCGGGTGCGCGGCGCCAGCTCGCGCTGTATCTTTTGTGGGCTTGTTTCAGGTGCTTTTGCATGGCTTTGCGGGCCGCACCGCTGTCGTGCGCTTCAATGGCCTGCAAGACCTGCTGGTGTTCTGCAATGGCGCTTTGCCAAGAGGCTGGGTGTTCGAAATAGTCACCCAGTCGTTCAAACAGGGGGCCATTGCGGGCCTGCCAGTAACGCTGCACCGTGTCCAACAACACGCTGTTGCCGCAGGCTTGGGCGATGGCCTCGTGAAACGCCTCATCGCCCTGGCGCGGCACTTCGTCACGCGCAGCTTCGAGCTTCATTTTTTTCAGACCAGTCTGGATGGCTTTGAGGTCTGATTTTTGCGCGTTCGTGGCGGCCAATGCGGCCACCTCGGCCTCCACCACGATGCGCGCACTCATCACCTCCAGTGGGCCCCAGTTGGTGGGAGCATCGGCGTCCAGTTCTGTGCTCAACACCGCAGGTTTCCGCGGTGTGGCAAAAACAGCTTGTTGCACATAAATGCCCGATCCGGTGCGCACCTCAATCATGCCTTCGACCTCCAGCGCAATCAGCGCTTCTCGCACTGAAGGGCGGCTCACACCCAGTTGCAGCGCCAGATCGCGCTCGGCCGGCAGGCGCGAACCGGACGCAAATTCGCCTGACGCCATCAGCTGCCGAAGCTGCTCGGCAATCTGGCGGTAAAGGCGCTGCGGGGCGACGGTTTGCAAGGGCATGGGGTCATCAGGGATAACGTGAATTGGACAAGTGGTCAGACCAGTTGCACAATCATCACATGATCGATCACGCATGCCACTCCGCACAAACCCGTAGGGTGTGTGTCGCAAAAATGACGCGCGCCCGCTGCTGAGCGCCGCATGCTGTGGCATCTCGTCTGAACCCCTTTCACCTGATTCTTTTGCTCTGCGCCTTGGCCCCTTATGCCCCATGTCTCCATTGACCGCGTGAGCCTTCGGCAAGTCAACTTGCCGCCCAAGGTCTTGCGCACCGACGCCATCCAGTCCTTTGTGACGCAAGAAACGATCTTGCTCACATTGCATTGCAGTGACGGCATTGAGGCCACCGGTTACGCCTACACGATTGGTACGGGCGGCTCGTCGGTCATCGCTTTGCTCAAAGATCACCTGACGCCGCGCCTGATCGGGCGCGACCCGGTCATGGTCGAGGCGATTTGGAAAGATTTGTTTTTTCACACCCACGCCACCGCTGTGGGGGCCATGACGAGCTTGGCGCTGGCTTGTGTGGACACCGCCTTGTGGGACTGGCGGGCGCAAAGCCAGGGCTTACCGCTTTGGCGCTTGCTGGGCGGGGCGCAGGCGCGTGTGCCGCTGTACACGACCGAAGGCGGTTGGCTGCACCTGTCGCCCCAGGCGCTGGTAGACCAAACTTTGGAGGCGCAGGCTCAGGGCTTCAAGGGCGCCAAGATCAAGATCGGCCGACCCCATGTGAGCGAAGACGTGGCGCGCCTGAGTGCCGTGCGCGATGCGGTGGGCCCCGGCTTTGAGCTGATGACCGATGCCAACCAGGGCTTCAACCGTGCGGAGGTGGTGCGCCGGGCGCGGGCTTTCGATGGGCTCGGTCTGGCCTGGATCGAGGAGCCCTTGCCTGCCGAAGATGTGTCGGGCCACCGCCAGTTGCGCGAGCACACCACCATTCCGGTGGCGGTGGGTGAGTCCATGTACCACCCGATGCAGTTTCGCGAATATTTGGAGCAAGGCGCGTGCTCGATCGTGCAGCCCGATGTGTCGCGCATTGGGGGCATCACGCCCTGGATCAAAACCGCGCACCTGGCCGAAACCTTTGACGTCGCGGTGTGCCCGCACTTTTTGATGGAGCTGCATGTGAGCCTGTGTGCGGCCGTGCCCAACGCCACTTGGGTGGAATACATCCCGCAGCTTGACGACATCACCACCTCGTGCATGCAAGTGCAGGACGGTTATGCACTGCCCCCCGAAACGCCTGGCCTGGGCATTGCCTGGGACTGGGCGGCCATTCAACAACGACAAACGACCCACATGGAGATCCAAGCATCATGAGACTCAAAGGAAAAATCGCGCTGGTGACCGCAGCCGGACAAGGGATTGGCCAAGCGGCGGCATTGGCCATGGCGGCTGAAGGTGCGACCGTGTACGCCACCGATGTGAACGCCGAGTTGCTCAAAAGCTACCAAGGCGTAGCCAATGTGCACACCGCCGTGCTGAACGTGCTCGACAAGTCGGCCATTGCCGCGCAGGTGGCCAGCTTGCCGCGCATCGATGTTATTTTCAATTGCGCCGGCTTTGTGCACAACGGGAACATCGAATTGGCCACCGACGACGATTGGGAATTTGCCTTCAACCTGAACGTGCGCTCGCAGTTCTGGATGATCCAGGCCGCGATTCCCAAAATGGTCGCGCAGTTTGAAAAAGATGGTCACGGCGGCAGCATCATCAACATGGCCAGTGTGTGCTCCAGCGTCAAGGGCTTGCCCAACCGTTTCATTTACGGCACCAGCAAGGCGGCGGTGATTGGCCTGACCAAAAGCGTGGCCGCCGACTATGTGCGCCAGGGCATCCGTTGCAACTGCATCTGCCCCGGCACGGTGGACACGCCTTCGCTGCAAGACCGCATCAACAGCTATGCCGACCCGGTGCAGGCCCGCAAGGACTTCATCAACCGCCAGCCCATGGGGCGCTTGGCCCAGGCGCACGAGATCGCGCCCATCGTGACCTTCCTCGCTTCCGACGAATCCATCTTCGCCACGGGCAATGCCTACATGGTCGATGGTGGCATGACCATTTGACTTCCTCAGAAAGACCGACATGAATTTGCTGGACATGAAAGGCCGCCACGCGGTCATCACCGGTGCTGCCACCGGTTTGGGCTTTGCCATTGCGCAGCGCATGCTGGCTTCTGGCGCACGCGTGACGGTCTGGGACCGCGATGTGGCGGGCATGGCTGCCGCTGCGGAGCAGCTGCGCAAGGGCCAACTGGGCGCGGTGGTCAACACGGTGCAAGTCGATGTGGCCGACCACGCCTCGGTGGTGCAAGCCACGGCGCAAACCGTAGCGCTGGCCGCTGTGGATGTGCTGGTCAACAGCGCAGGCATCACCGGCCCCAACGTCAAGGTGTGGGACTACCCGGTGGACGCCTGGAAGCAGGTGTTCGATGTGAACGTGCATGGCCTGTTCCATTGCTGCCGCGAACTGAGCGCCCACATGAAGGCGCGCAACTACGGGCGCATCGTCAACATCGCCTCGGTGGCGGGCAAGGACGGCAACCCCAACGCCAGCGCATACAGTGCGAGCAAGGCGGCGGTCATCGGCTTGACCAAATCGCTGGGCAAAGAGCTGGCCGATACGGGCGTGCGCGTCAACTGTGTCACCCCGGCGGCTGTGAAGACGGCGATTTTTGATCAAATGACGCCCGAGCACATCCAGTTCATGCTGTCCAAGATTCCGATGGCCCGCTTTGGCGAGCCCGAAGAAGTTGCCGCCATGGTGACTTGGCTCAGCACTGAAGAATGTTCCTTCTCCACCGGTGCGGTCTTTGACCTGTCCGGTGGTCGTTCCACTTATTGATTTTTTTTGAAAACTGAAAGGCAACTATGAAACTCGTTCGCTATGGCCAACCCGGCAAGGAAAAACCCGGTCTGATCGACGCCGATGGCCGCTTGCGCGACCTGAGTGGCGTGGTCAAGGACATCTCGCCAGAGGTTTTGAACGACAAGGCTTTGGCCAAACTGGCCAAGATCAAGACCGACAAGCTGCCTTTGGTGCGCGGCAAAAAGCGTTTTGGCACGCCCATCTCGTACACCAGCAAGTTCATCGCCATTGGCCTGAACTACGCTGACCATGCGGCCGAATCCGGCATGCCCATCCCGGCCGAGCCCATCGTGTTCACCAAGGCCATCTCTTGCATTCAGGGTGCTGACGACGACGTCATGCTGCCCAAGGGCTCCAAGAAAACCGACTGGGAAGTCGAGTTGGGCATCGTCATTGGTACCCGCACCCGTTATGTCACGCAAAAAGATGCCTTGAACCATGTGGCCGGTTATTGCGTGGTCAACGACGTGAGCGAGCGCGAATACCAGCTCGAGCGCGGCGCGACTTGGGACAAGGGCAAAGGTTGCGACACCTTCGGCCCCGTGGGCCCCTGGTTGGTCACGCGCGACGAGGTGCCCAACCCGCAAGCCCTGGGCATGTGGCTCGACGTGAACGGCGTGCGTTACCAGACCGGCAACACCAAGACCATGATTTTTGGCGTGGCCAAGCTGGTCAGCTATGTGAGCCAGTTCATGACCCTGGAGCCCGGCGACATCATCACCACTGGCACACCACCGGGTGTGGGCATGGGCGTCAAGGTCGACGGCAAACCTGCGCCGGTTTACCTCAAGCGCGGCGACGTGATGCGCCTGGGCATCGACGGTCTGGGCGAGCAGACCCAAAAAGTGGTGGCATTCAAGGCCTGATCGCTGGTGCCGGATCTGCGGTGTAAACCGCAGGCCTTGCACACTGCCTGCGGGGCAGGGCCATCCTGGTTCGCCCCGCACAAAGCCCTACACTTGAGGGCTATGTCCGAGTACACATCTTCCATTCAACAGGTCGCCATCTCGCTGGACGACCGCAGTTATGACATTCACATTGGCCAGGGCCTGATCGCCCGCGCTGAAGCCTGGGCCGGTTTGCCCAAGGCGCAGACCGCGATGATCGTGACCAACGAGACCATTGCGCCGCTGTACGAAGCCGCATTGCGCAGCGCCATTGCCCCGCACTACAAACAAGTGCACACCGTGGTGCTGCCTGACGGCGAGGCGCACAAGGACTGGCAAACCCTGAATCTGATTTTTGACGCGCTGCTGGGCAAAGGCTGCGACCGCAAGACCGTGCTGTTCGCTTTGGGCGGTGGCGTAGTGGGCGATATGACCGGTTTTGCCGCCGCCAGCTACATGCGCGGCGTGCCCTTTGTGCAGGTGCCCACCACGCTGCTGTCGCAGGTGGACTCGTCGGTGGGCGGCAAAACCGCCATCAACCACCCGCTGGGTAAAAACATGATCGGCGCGTTTTACCAGCCGGTGCGCGTGGTGTGTGACCTGAACACCCTGACCACACTGCCCCCGCGCGAACTGAGCGCAGGCCTGGCCGAAGTCATCAAATACGGCCCGATTGCCGACATGGCGTTTCTGGATTGGATCGAGGCGAACATCGACGCCCTGATGACGCAAGATCCGGCCGCGTTGGCGCACGCCGTCAAGCGCAGCTGTGAAATCAAGGCCTGGGTGGTGGGGCAGGACGAGCGCGAAGCGGGCCTGCGCGCCATTTTGAATTTTGGCCATACCTTTGGCCACGCCATCGAGGCGGGTCTGGGCTTTGGCGTCTGGCTGCACGGCGAGGCTGTGGGTTGCGGCATGGTCATGGCGGCCGAGTTGTCGTTGCGTTTGGGCAAGGTCGATGCCGCTTTTGTGGCGCGTCTGCGTGGCTTGATCGGGCGTGCGGGTCTGCCGGTGCGCGGCCCCGTGATCGATGCAGCCGACAATGCGGGCCATTACATCGAACACATGCGACTCGATAAAAAAGCGGTGGGTGGCGACATTCAGTTTGTGGTGATCGACGGGCCTGGCAAAGCCACCGTGTGCGGCGCGCCCGACGCCATGGTGCGCGACGTGATCAACGCCTGCTGCGCTTGAGGCGCTGCCATGTTGCTGAGCGATTTGCTTGAAGTGCCCGTTCCGGCGCCAGGCAGCTTGTCGGCCCTGGCCTGCGATCCGGCGCAAACCCGGGGGCGTCGCTTTGCAGAGCCCCCGGCCCCCACGCGCAACGCGTTTCAGCGCGACCGCGACCGCATCGTGCATTCCACCGCGTTCCGGCGGTTGGTTTACAAAACGCAAGTCTTTCTGAACCACGAAGGCGACTTGTTTCGCACGCGCCTCACGCATTCGCTGGAGGTGGCGCAGCTGGGCCGCTCCATCGCCCGCGCATTGGGGCTGAACGAGGACCTGGTCGAGGCGATTGCGCTGGCGCACGACCTGGGCCACACGCCTTTTGGCCACGCAGGGCAGGATGCGCTGAACGAATGCATGGCCGAGCACGGCGGCTTTGAGCACAACCTGCAAAGCCTGCGCGTGGTCGACCAACTCGAAGAGCGTTACCCCGCGTTTGATGGCCTGAACTTGAGCTTTGAAACTCGCGAAGGCGTGCTCAAACACTGCTCGCGGGCCAATGCCGAACATCTGGAGTTGGCCGAGCCGGGTGGCGTCGGCCGGCGCTTCATTGACCGCACCCAGCCCAGCCTGGAAGCGCAGCTGTGCAACCTGGCCGACGCGATCGCCTACAACGCGCACGACATCGATGATGGGGTGCGTTCGGGCCTGATCAGCACCGAGCAATTGCTGCAGGTCGAGCTGTTTGCCTGCTACCACCAGCAGACGCTGGCGGAGCATCCTGGCTTGTCTGAAAAACCTCGTCGCCTGCTTTACGAGACCATCCGCCGCATGCTGAGCGATCAGGTCTACGACGTGATCGACACCACACGCCAAGCGGTGGCCGAGGCGGGTGTGCAAACGCTGGACGAAGCCCGACACGCCGGCCCCTTGGTGGCCTTCAGTGCCGACATGAAATTGCGCAGCGGCGAACTCAAGAAATTTTTGTTTGCACAGCTGTATCGCCACCCGCAAGTCATGCACACCACAGGACAGGCGCAGCAGGTGGTGCGTGAGTTGTTTGCCGCCTATGTGGCCCAGCCTGCAGAAATGCCCATCGACTTTGCCACTGCCACCGATGTGCACCGCACGGTGGCCGACTACATTGCTGGCATGACCGACCGTTTTGCCTTGCGTGAACACGAACGCCTCACGGGGCGCAAGTTGCTGTGAGTCTGGCGACCGCCCACCGCGCTGCCTGGATCGTTGTGTTCGCTGGCGGCGTGGCCGCTTTGCAGGTGGGCAAGCTGCCCCCGGCTTTGCCTGCGCTGCAGGCCGAGCTGGGTCTGACGCTGGTGCAGTCGGGCTTTCTCTTGTCTATTGTTCAGTTGGCGGGCTTGAGCCTGGCGGTGTTCATGGGCTTGTTGGCCGACGGCATGGGGCTCAAGCGCAGCATGGTGCGCGGCTTGTGTCTGCTGGCGCTGGCCAGCGGCTTGGGCGGTTTCGCCACCTCGGTCACGGCCTTGCTGTTCTTGCGGGCCATTGAAGGTTTGGGCTTTTTGCTGGTGGCGCTGCCTGCGCCTGCCATGATTCGCCGCCTGGTGCCATCTGCGCAGCTGTCCGGCATGTTGGGTGTGTGGGGCGCATACATGCCCACGGGCACCGCGCTGGCTTTGCTGTTGGGGCCGCTATTCATTCCGGTTTGGGGTTGGGGGGCGTGGTGGTGGTTGTTTGGGGCGGTGTCGCTGGTGATGGCGCTGTGGCTCTTTCGCGCCGTGCCTGCAGACCCCGTGGCCGATGCGGCGCGCGCAGGGCAGGGTGCGTGGAGCCGTTTGCGCCGCACCCTGAGCGCACGCGGCCCCTGGTTGGTGGCGCTCACCTTTGGCGTGTACTCGGGCCAGTGGCTGGCCGTGGTGGGCTTTTTGCCCTCCATCTACGCGGCCGCTGGCGTGAGCGGTGCCTTGTTGGGTGTGCTCACCGCCTTGGCCGCTGCGGTGAACATGGCCGGCAACATGGCTTCGGGGCGATTGCTCCAGCGCGGCTGGGCACCCCGCGCCACCTTGTGGCTGGGCTTTGGCGCGATGGCGCTGGGCAGTACGCTGGCCTTTGCCGCCTTCACCGAGGGCTGGCCTTGGCTGCGTTTTGCCGGGGTGCTGTTGTTTTCGGGTGTGGGTGGGTTGGTGCCGGGCACCTTGTTCAGTCTGGCGGTGCGACTGGCGCCGGGCGAGCAGCAAGTGGCGACCACCGTGGGCTGGGTGCAGCAGCTGTCGGCCTTGGGCCAGTTTGTGGGGCCTCCTGTGGTGGCGGCCGTGGCCGCGCGTGCGGGCGGCTGGCAGTTCACGCCGCTGGTCACAGTGGGGTGTTGTGCTGTGGGGGCGGTGTTGGCTTGGGCGGCCGGGCGCTTGCTCTCGCAGGCACAATCTCCCCCATGACCGACCTGAACACCCCCGAAATTGCCGACACCGTGCGCTGGCTTGAGCGCGCCGTGATCGGGCTGAACCTGTGCCCCTTTGCCAAAGCCCCCCATGTGAAGGGCCAGATCCATTACGTGGTCAGCGAGGCCAAGGGCCTTGAAGGCCTGCGAGACGAGCTGATTGAACAGCTGCAAGCGCTGGCCGCCACCCCCGCCGAAGAGCGCGAGACGGTGCTGCTGATCATTCCGCAGATGCTGCGCGATTTTTTGGAGTTCAACGACTTTCTGGACGAAGCCGATGCCGTGCTGCAAGAGCTGGACATGGAGGGTGAGTTCCAGGTGGCGAGTTTTCATCCCGAATTCCAGTTCGCCGACACCGAACCGGACGACATCACCAACTTCACCAACCGCTCGCCATACCCCACGCTGCACCTGTTGCGTGAGGAAAGCATTGATCGGGCGGTCGAGGCTTTTCCTGAAGCCGAGATGATTTATGAAACCAACATCGAGACTCTGGAAAAGCTGGGTGCAGATGGCTGGCATGCCCTGGATGTTGGCCCGCGTCCCTGATCTTTTGGAGGAGCCCGCCCCTGCGGGCGAAGAATGTTGCCCATGAAAAAAAGTGCCCCCAAAGTGGCTGCCACGCCAGAGTTGCCCCCCGAAGTGCGCCCCGGCCAATCGGTCGAGTTGCTCAAACAACTGCACATCCTGACGCGCGAGGGCAAGCTCAACCAGGACTCGCGCCGCAAGCTCAAGCAGGTCTATCACCTGTTCCAGTTCATCGAAAAACTGCTCCTGGAGCTGCCCGCCAGCGAGACTGGTCCCACGCTGGCCGACCACGGTGCAGGCAAGTCGTACCTGGGCTTCATCATTTACGACCTGTTTTTCAAAGCCCTGGGCAAGGGCACGATCTACGGCATTGAGACCCGCAGCGAGCTGGTCGAATCGTCCAAAGCGCTGGCCCAACGGCTGGGCTTTGAGCGCATGCGCTTTTTGAATGTGAGCGTGGCCGAGTCCACCCAAAGCGCCGAGCTGCCCGTGCAGATCGATGTGGTCACCGCACTGCACGCTTGCGACACCGCCACCGACGATGCCATTGCCTTTGGCCTGCAGAAAAAAGCCCGCTTCATGGTGCTGGTGCCTTGCTGTCAGGCTGAACTGGCCCGTGCCTTGAACCAGGACAAGGCGCTGAATTTGCAGCGCACGCCCCTGGCCGAGCTGTGGCGTCATCCCCTGCACACCCGCGAAGTGGGCAGCCAACTCACCAATGTGTTGCGGTGCTTGTATCTGGAGTCACAGGGTTATGCGGTCACCGTGACCGAGCTGGTGGGCTGGGAGCACTCGATGAAGAACGAGCTGATTTTGGCGAAGTACACCGGCCAGAAAAAGCGCGCAGCGGGTGAGCGCCTGCTGGCGCTGCTTCAAGAGTTTGGTGTGGAGGCGCTGATGGGCGGGCGGTATCCGTTGGTCGCCAAACCCGAAGCGGTCTGATCGGACGACCAGCAGGCCTCCATCAGATTATTGCGGCTCGATCTTCGCGTCCCGAATGGCCTTGGCCCATTTAGCCGTTTCGGCTTTGGAGCGTTGCGCCAGCGCTTCAGGCGAAGCAGGGGCGGTTTCAAAACCCAGGGCCGAAAAGCGCTCGAGGATGGTCTTGTCGGTAGCGGCAGCGTTCACCGCAGCGTTGAGCTTGGTGATGATGTCGGAAGGCGTGCCTGCGGGGGCAAACACCGCAAAGTAGGCGATCAGCTCATAGTCTTTCAGGCCCAGGGCTTCGTTCACGGTGGGCAGTTCGGGAATGGCTTTGGAGCGCTGGGTGGAGGTGACGGCCAGGCCCCGAATCTTGCCCGCTTTGACTTGGGGCAGCATCACCGCAAAGTCGGCAGTGAACAGGTTCACCTGGCCGCCGATCAGGTCGGTCATGGCCGCTGGGCCGCTTTTGTAGGGCACGTTGGTCATCTGGATGCCCGCCATGCTGGAGAGCACTTCGGTAGACACCAGTTGTGAGGTGCTGGCGCTGGCAAAGGTGACTTGTGTGGGTTTGGCTTTGGCCAGTTCCACCAGTTCTTTGAGGTTCTTGGCGGGCACGTCGTTGTTGACTGCAACGATCAGGGGCACCGAGCCCATGTAGGCAACAGGCGCAAAGGCGGTGTCCTGGTCGTACGGCAGTTTCTTCATCAGGCTTTTCAGGGCCGCGTTGGTGCTGTTGGTGCCGATCAGGATGGTGTAACCGTCAGGTGCCGATTTGGCGACTGCATCAGCACCCAGCATGCCGTTCACACCCGCCTTGTTTTCGACCACCACGGTTTGCCCCAGGGTGTCGGACATTTTTTGCGCAAACGCGCGGCCGATCTGATCGGTGGCGCTGCCTGCAGCAAAAGGCACGATGGCTTTGATGGGTTTGACGGGATAAGACTGGGCGAGGGCTTGGGTCAGGACAAGTCCTGACAGCAGACAGATCAGGCCAATGCAACGGCTTGTGTTCATGGTATTCATCGTGAATCAAAGAGCTTGATTTCACCACACTCCCCCGCAAACGAGCCATGAGGATTTGCCCCCATGGCGATCCAGCAGATGAGGGTTTTCGCTGGATGCCTGGGTTAGCTCGCTGGCTGCTCAGTTTGTCATGACTTGTCAGAGGCGTGAAGTGATGAAGGCGTAGTACCGGGTGCCGTTTTGCAAGGAGCGTATGCCGATGTCGGTGGTGGAGGTGCTTGAATTACCCGGAAAGTTTGCACCCCAGCAGGCCGACGTATCCAGAGGTGAAAAATTGATGGTCCTGTCGTTTTTGCCCATGTATTTTTCAACTTGCCAAATGCGCGCTCTTTTGTTGGTGCACAGCTCCAGGGCCGGAGCGTATGCTGCAACGAAGGAGACTTCCGGAACCAGCGAAGACCCGTCAAAAGACCATTTGGCCGTCACAGAACTCGATGGCTTGGTGATGGCAGTCAGGACTTCAGAGGCGTTCGTCAACGTTGGCCAGGCAATGCCTCTGGCATCAACCGGCGAAGGCAGCGCACCTGGAAGGCGAAGGTTGTGAGTCTCGTTGGCACCTGAAAGGTAGGCAACTTGAACGGTGTAAAGCGACTGGTTCTGGATGGCAGAAAAGTCGAGCAAACGGGTAGGGTTGTAAAACTGGTTGCTCGCGCTTTGAGTACTCCACCAAGCATCCAGGTCACCTTGGCTGACGCTGGCGTTCAAAGGAAGGCCTCCCAGTCGGAACTCGTTCACGCTGTCGGGTGCATAGGTCAGTTGCGATGGCATTTCTCCTGTTCGGTTCAAAATGCCCAAATAAGGTGAGCTGTACAAAGCAGGATCAACAGGGGCCAAAACCAAGCCCGAGGCAGGCAGGCCGGGGCCGGTCACCTTGGCGGCCAGAATATTGGTCGAAATCCAGTTGCCGTTGACCTGTTTGTAGTTGTTGACCAGGATATGAATGCCCGAGAAAAGGGCACTGGGAGATGTGCCTTGGGTTTTGGCGTTCATGTTCTCGTAGCGCGTCAAGCGGGGTTCAATCCTGATCTCCAGATCCCGCTGGTTACCGTAAAGCCACCAGGTGCTGCCGGTAGCTGAGGACACTTTGTTGTCTTGCAAGCGACCAGACTCACCCAGATCGCGGAATATGGCCAGGCGACTGTGAGTCGTCTGTGTCAATGGCTGGTACCAGCGCAACTCGACCACGGCCGAAGTTCCAGCTGCATTGGCGTTGATTGACATGATTTTGGGGTACTCAAAAACCGAGCCCACAGAGTTTCCTTCGCCTGTGTCCGAAAACATGTGCGTTTGAAAATTCACACTGTCGTGTTTGTAGGACAAAGGAGAGATGCCTGCACAGGATGCGCTGGCGGCACGATTGGCTACGGCCACTTTCATGCAGTCGTTCATTCGATTGCGCCAGCTGCCCAATTGCGAAAGAGGAAAAAGGTCGTTGCCGCTGGTCACGGTTGACAGCTTGTTGCCTGAGCCCAATGGGCGCAGCGGCGGAGGTGATGCGGAGTCCGAGAGGATCACTTGTTTGGGGTACAAAACCGTCAAGCCATCGCTGCCACGGGAGAAGCTCAGCGAGTCAAGAACGGCATCCAGTCCTTTTCCGGATGCATCAAATGGGGTGCTGAGCAGGTCCAGGCTTGAGGCGTTACCGCCTGTTTGCTGGTAGGCCGCTGCGACCCATTCCTTCACTGTGTTTTTGGCTGCTTTAAGGCTTGTGGTGTCCAGGCTGCCGGGTGTGATGTCACTCGGCTTCAGATTTTTGGATTTGGCATATTCACTGACCACGGCATCTGTCAATGGTGTGATGTTGGCTGTTGCCGATGAGCCTTGTGTACTGCCATCCCAGATGGAGTACATCTTTCGTCCATCACTCAGTGTCACGGACATCACCGCCGGGCTTTTGAGCTTGCGCATGTCAATGCTGAATTTTCCGTTGGTATTCGTGACGGCAGTGACGGTGGATGGCTTGGTGTCAATGAAGGTGATTGTTGTGTTGGTCAGGGGCGCGCCGGTGGCCACTGTTCCATTTAAAAGGGTCGATGAAATGGGCACCAAAACAGGTGCAGTCACGGGAGATGTGATGGGCGTGGTGACAGGGGTGGTCACGGGAGATGTGACGGGTGTGGCGACAGGGGTGGTCACGGGAGATGTGACGGGCGTGGTGACAGGGGTGGTCACGGGAGATGTGACGGGCGTGGTGACAGGGGTGGTCACGGGAGATGTGACGGGCGTGGTGACAGGGGTGGTCGCGGGAGATGTGACGGGCGTGGTGACAGGGGTGGTCGCGGGAGATGTGACGGGCGCGGTGACAGGGGGTGGCACAGGAGATGTGACGGGCGCGGTGACAGGGGGTGGCACAGGAGATGAGACAGGTGTGGTGGTGACTCCGGAGCTGGAGCCAATAACTGGTGCTGTGAACGGGGTTGTCAGAGGCGTTGAAACAGGGGCAGTTACAGGTTCTGTCTCCTGTGAGGTAAAGCTCTCTGAGCTCGGTGAATTCGGATCAAACGCAGACCCCCCGCCTCCGCCGCATCCGGTGAGGATCGCCGCAGCGGCGGTAACGAGTGCATGTGAGAAGTCGTAGCCCACACGATTGAATGGCTTTTTCATGAGGTTCCCTTGTGAATGGTGTTCATTGTCAAACGAAAAAAAGAACTAATTCGTTATCGAAATGAATTCTATAACGAGGAAATAAATTTATCAATTTTTTTTAAATTAATTAAAATTAGTCATTAAAATATTGATATCGATAAGATGCGACGGAGGGGGACAAAATCCCTGGACTGGATCTGTTCTGCAGCAGAAAAACCAAAGCCAGCACCTGCCTGTGGTCGGTTGTGGGCACCATGAAAGATACCGTTGACGTGTCTCATACGGCTTTCGTTGGTGGGTTAAGCCATTTTCCGAAGTTGCTTACAAACCATCCAGGTAATTGGGGTCAGATCCCAATTAAACTGACGTTTTTTTCGGAAGCACCTCATGGCTCGCCAACCCCGCCTCACGCTTGCAGGCTATCCGCACCACGTCATCCAGCGCGGTAATGACCGCCAGGCCATCGTGCGCGATGACGCTGATCGAGAGCGTTTGCTGGCCCTTTGGCAAGAGCATGCGCAGACCTTCAAGGTAGCCATCCATGCCTACGTGATCATGGACAACCATTTCCATTTGCTGGTCACGCCCGACACCGACGAGGGCTTGCCGCAAATGATGCAGGCGGTGGGACGGGCCTATGTGCGCTATTTCAATTTGCGGCACCAGCGCACCGGCACCTTGTGGGAAGGGCGCTACCGCAGCAACCTGATTGAGAGTGAGCGCTATCTTTTGGCTTGCATGGTCTACATCGACCTGAACCCGGTGAGGGCGGCCATGGTGGACCAACCCTCCGACTTCAAATGGTCTAGCCACAGGCACTGTATTGGGCAGGTGAGCGCCAAATGGGTGACGCCACACGCCCTGTTTTGGGGTTTGGGCAACACGCCTTTTGCCCGAGAGGCGGCATATGCTGAGCTGGTTCAGACCGGTTTGGCGCAGGCAGACAAAGACCGGTTCACCCAAAGTGCCCTCTCGGGCTGGGCCTTGGGGTCGGCAGATTTTGTGGGGCTATTGCAGCAGTCCACGTCGAGGCGTCTTTTACCGGGCAAGGTCGGCAGACCATTCAAAAAGACACCAAATGAATCCGTCCCCAATTAAATTCTCGTTCGTAAGGTCTGCATATTAATTGGGATCTGACCCCAATTAAAAAGTTTGGCATGGATGCTGCAGTGCACTACACTCTTTGATCTGCGTGAAAACCCTTAGGAGTGCCCATGACATCGGCCAGCGAAAAAGAACATTTCCAATCCACCGGTCTGTACGACCCCGCTAATGAGCACGATGCTTGTGGTGTCGGCTTTGTGGCCCACATCAAAGGGCACAAGACCCACGCGATCGTGACGCAGGCGCTCAAGATTCTTGAAAACTTGGACCACCGGGGTGCGGTGGGTGCGGACGCGCTCATGGGCGACGGTGCCGGTATCCTGATCCAGCTGCCCGATGCGCTGTACCGCGACGAGATGGCCAAGCAGGGTGTGGCGCTGCCTGCCTTTGGCGAATACGGCGTGGGCATGGTTTTCTTGCCCAAGGAACACGCCTCGCGCATGGCTTGTGAGCAAGAGCTCGAGCGCGCCGTCAAGGCTGAAGGACAGGTGGTGCTCGGCTGGCGCGATGTGCCCGTCAACCGCGACATGCCCATGTCGCCCACCGTGCGCGAAAAAGAGCCAGTCATGCGCCAGATCTTCATCGGCCGTGGCGCCGATGTGATCGTGCAAGACGCGCTGGAGCGCAAGCTGTATGTGATCCGCAAGACCGCCAGCGCCGCCATCCAGGCCCTGAACCTGACGCACAGCAACGAGTACTACATCCCCAGCATGTCCAGCCGCACCGCGGTGTACAAGGGCTTGCTGTTGGCTGATCAAGTTGGCACCTACTATCTGGACCTGCAAGATGAGCGTTGCGTCTCGGCCTTGGGCCTGGTGCACCAGCGCTTCTCCACCAACACCTTCCCCGAGTGGCCATTGGCCCACCCTTACCGCTATGTGGCGCACAACGGCGAGATCAACACCGTCAAGGGCAACTACAACTGGATGAAGGCCCGCGAAGGCGTGATGTCTTCGCCCGTGCTGGCTGCGGACCTGCAAAAGCTCTACCCCATCAGCTTCGCCGGTCAGTCTGACACCGCCACTTTTGACAACTGCTTGGAACTGCTGACGATGGCGGGCTACCCCATCAGCCAGGCCGTGATGATGATGATCCCAGAGCCTTGGGAGCAGCACACCACCATGGACGAGCGCCGCAAGGCTTTTTATGAATACCACGCTGCGATGCTGGAGCCATGGGACGGCCCCGCGTCGATCGTGTTCACCGACGGCCGCCAGATCGGCGCCACGCTCGACCGCAACGGCCTGCGCCCCTCGCGCTACATCATCACCGACGACGACATGGTCATCATGGGTTCTGAAACCGGCGTGCTGCCGATCCCCGAAAGCAAGATCGTGCGCAAGTGGCGTCTGCAACCCGGCAAGATGTTCCTGATCGATCTGGAACAAGGCCGCATGATCAACGACGAAGAGTTGAAAGCGGGCCTGGCCAGCGCCAAACCCTACAAGCAGTGGATCGAGAACTTGCGCATCCGTCTGGACGATGTGGATCACCCCGTGGCAGGAGAAGGCGCACAGGAGTTGCCCATCAGCCAAACCGAACCCCAGTCGGTGGGCACCAGCGCAGCGTCACCACAGTTGCTCGACCTGCAACAAGCCTTTGGCACCACGCAAGAAGACATCAAGTTTCTGCTGGCTCCCATGGCCTCTGCTGGCGAAGAAGCCATTGGCTCCATGGGCAACGACAGCCCGCTGGCCGTGTTGTCCGACAAGAACAAGCCGCTCTACAACTACTTCAAGCAGTTGTTCGCGCAAGTGACCAACCCGCCGATCGACCCAATCCGCGAAGCGATCGTGATGTCGTTGGTGTCCTTCATTGGCCCCAAGCCGAACTTGCTGGACATCAACCAGGTCAACCCACCGATGCGCCTCGAAGTGAGCCAGCCCATCCTCGACTTCGCCGACATGGCCAAGCTGCGCAACATCGAGCAAGCCACCAAGGGCAAGTTCAAGAGCGCCACGCTGGACATCACTTACCCCGCGCTTTGGGGCCGCGAAGGTGTGGAAGCCAAGTTGGCGTCGCTGTGCGCTGAAGCTGTGGACGCCATCAAAGGTGGCCACAACATCCTGATCATCAGCGACCGTGGCGTGAACGCCACCCAAGTGGCTGTGCCCGCCCTGCTGGCGCTGTCGGCCATTCACCAGCATCTGGTCACTGCAGGTCTGCGCACCACCGCCGGCTTGGTGGTTGAGACCGGTACTGCCCGCGAAGTGCACCACTTTGCTGTGCTGGCCGGTTACGGTGCCGAAGCCGTGCACCCCTACCTGGCGATGGAAACCCTGGCTGCGTTGCACAAAGAGCTGCCCGGCGACCTGTCGGCCGAGAAGGCCATCTACAACTATGTCAAGGCGATCGGCAAGGGTCTGTCCAAGATCATGTCCAAGATGGGCGTGTCGACTTACATGTCGTACTGCGGTGCACAGTTGTTCGAAGCCATCGGCATCAACACCGAAACCATCAACAAGTACTTCACCGGCACCTCCAGCCGCGTGGGCGGCATCGGCGTGTTCGAGATCGCCGAAGAAGCCTTCCGTATGCACACCGCTGCGTTTGGCGACGATCCGATCCTGGCCACCATGCTGGACGCGGGCGGCGAATACGCCTGGCGCGCCCGTGGCGAAGAGCACATGTGGACCCCTGACGCGATTGCCAAGTTGCAGCACTCCACCCGTGCCAACAACTTCAGCACCTACAAGGAATACGCGCAGATCATCAACGACCAGAGCAAGCGCCACATGACGCTGCGCGGCCTGTTCGAGTTCAAGATCGATCCCTCCAAAGCCATCCCGCTGGAGCAAGTCGAGTCTGCGGCCGACATCGTCAAGCGTTTCGCCACCGGCGCGATGTCGCTGGGCTCCATTTCGACCGAAGCGCACGCGACCCTGGCCGTGGCCATGAACCGCATCGGCGGCAAGAGCAACACCGGCGAAGGCGGCGAAGACTCGGCGCGTTACCGCAACGAACTCAAGGGCATCCCGATCAAAGTCGGCGATTCACTCAAGAGCGTGATCGGTGCCGAAAACGTCGAGGTTGACTTGCCTTTGCAAGCCGGTGACTCGCTGCGTTCGCGCATCAAACAAGTCGCGTCGGGCCGCTTCGGTGTCACCGCCGAATACCTGTCCAGCGCCGACCAGATTCAGATCAAGATGGCCCAGGGTGCCAAGCCCGGTGAAGGCGGTCAGTTGCCCGGCGGCAAAGTGTCCGACTACATCGGCAAGCTGCGCCACTCGGTGCCGGGTGTCGGCCTGATCTCGCCACCACCGCACCACGACATTTACTCGATTGAGGACTTGGCCCAGCTGATCCACGACCTGAAGAACGTGGCTCCGCACAGCGACATCAGCGTCAAGCTCGTGTCCGAAATCGGCGTCGGCACCATCGCTGCCGGTGTGGCCAAGTGCAAGGCCGACCATGTTGTGATCGCCGGTCACGACGGTGGCACGGGCGCTTCGCCCTGGTCCTCGGTCAAGCATGCAGGCTCGCCATGGGAAATCGGTCTGGCCGAAACCCAGCAGACCCTGGTGCTCAACGGCCTGCGCGGCCGCATCCGTGTGCAGGCCGACGGTCAGATGAAGACCGGCCGTGACGTCGCCATCGGCGCGTTGTTGGGTGCCGACGAGTTCGGCTTCGCCACCGCACCGCTGGTGGTCGAGGGCTGCATCATGATGCGCAAGTGCCACCTGAACACCTGCCCCGTGGGCGTGGCCACACAAGACCCTGTCTTGCGCGCCAAGTTCACCGGCAAGCCCGAGCACGTCGTGAACTACTTCTTCTTCATCGCTGAAGAAGTGCGCCAGATCATGGCCCAGCTGGGCATTGCCAAGTTCGACGACTTGGTGGGCCGTGCCGACCTGCTCGACATGAAGAGCGGTGTGGAACACTGGAAAGCCAAAGGCCTGGACTTTGGTCGCCTGCTGGCCGTGCCTCAGGTTGCTTCTACCGTGGCCGTGCGCCATGTGGAAACGCAAGACCACGGCCTGGAAAAAGCCTTGGATAACGTGCTGATCGCCAAGAGCCGTGCCGCCATAGACAAGGGCGAAAAAGTGCAGTTCATGGAAGTCGCTCGCAACGTGAACCGCTCGGTCGGTGCCATGTTGTCCGGTGCGGTGACCAAGGTGCACCCCGAAGGTCTGCCGGACGACACCCTGCGCATTCAGTTGGAAGGCACAGGCGGTCAGTCGTTTGGCGCATTCTTGGCCAAGGGCATCACGCTGTACCTGATCGGCGAAGCCAACGACTACACCGGTAAAGGTTTGTCGGGCGGCCGTGTGGTGGTGCGCCCGAGCCTGGAGTTCCGTGGCGTGGCCTCGCAAAACATCATCGTGGGCAACACCGTCATGTACGGCGCGACCACCGGTGAAGCCTTCTTCGCTGGCGTGGCCGGTGAGCGTTTCGCGGTGCGCCTGTCGGGTGCCACTGCGGTGGTCGAAGGCACAGGCGACCACGGTTGTGAATACATGACCGGTGGCACCGTGGCGGTGCTGGGCAAGACGGGCCGCAACTTTGGCGCGGGCATGAGCGGTGGTATCGCTTATGTGTACGACGAAGACGGCGAGTTCGCTTCACGCTGCAACACCGCCATGGTCAGCATGGAAAAGGTGCTCACTGTGGCCGAGCAAGAAGCGCAAGTGGACCGCAAGGTCTGGCACCGTGACCAAGCTGACGAAGTGCAGCTGAAGAAGCTGCTGGAAGAGCACCACAAGTGGACCGGCAGCCAGCGCGCCCGCGAGTTGCTGGACAACTGGGCCACGGCCCGTGCCAAGTTCGTGAAGGTGTTCCCGAACGAATACAAGCGCGCCCTGGGCGAGATCAACGCCCGCAAAGCAGCCAAAGCCGCCCAGCCTGTGGCCGCCTGAGCCGAACGTCAAGAATCGAAGGAAACATCATGGGAAAAATCACCGGCTTCATGGAATTTGAGCGCATCGAAGAGGGCTACAAGCCCGTCACTGAGCGCCTGAAAAACTACGGCGAATTCGTGATCGGTCTGACCGAAGAGCAAGCCAAAACACAAGCGGCGCGTTGCATGGACTGCGGCACACCGTTTTGCAACAACGGCTGCCCGGTCAACAACATCATTCCGGATTTCAACGACCTGGTTTATCGGGGCGACTGGCAAAACGCCATCGAGGTGCTGCACAGCACCAACAACTTCCCCGAGTTCACCGGCCGCATCTGCCCCGCGCCTTGCGAGGCCGCTTGCGTGGTCAACTTCAACGACGACGCCGTGGGCATCAAGTCCATCGAACACGCCATCATCGACCGCGCTTGGGCCGAAGGCTGGGTCACACCCCGCCCCGCCAAAGTCAAGACCGGCAAAACCGTGGCGGTGATCGGTGCAGGCCCTGCAGGCTTGGCCGCTGCACAGCAACTGGCTCGTGCGGGCCACGAAGTGACCTTGTTCGAGAAGAACGACCGCGTCGGTGGTTTGCTGCGTTATGGCATTCCCGACTTCAAGATGGAAAAGTCGCACATCGACCGCCGCGTCAAGCAGCTCGAAGCCGAAGGCGTGAAGATCCGCACCAGCGTGCTGGTGGGTGAGTGGCCCAAGGATTCCAAGGTCACCAACTGGGCCAAGGAAACCATCAGCGCCGAGCAGCTCAAAAAGGACTTCGACGCCGTGCTGCTCACAGGTGGCTCCGAGCAGTCGCGTGACCTGCCCGTGCCGGGTCGCGACCTGGACGGCATCCACTTTGCGATGGAGTTCCTGCCCCAGCAAAACAAGGTCAATGCGGGCGACAAGCTCAAAGGCCAGCTGCGCGCCGACGGCAAAAACGTCATCGTCATCGGCGGCGGCGACACCGGCAGCGACTGCGTGGGCACCAGCACACGCCACGGTGCCGTGAGCGTCACCCAGTTCGAGGTGATGCCCGAGCCGCCCGAAAAAGAGAACAAGCTGATGGTCTGGCCTTACTGGCCCATGAAGCTGCGCACCAGCTCCAGCCACGACGAGAGCGCCGAAAAAGGCCTGCTGCAACGCGAGTTCGCCATTTCTACCAAAGCGTTCATTGGTGAAAAAGGCAAGCTCACGGGCTTGAAGACGGTGCACGTCGAGTTCAAGGATGGCAAGATGGTCGAAGTGCCCGGCACCGAGAAGGAATACAAAGCCGACATGGTCTTGCTGGCCATGGGCTTCACCAACCCGGTCGCCACCGTGCTTGACGCGTTTGGTGTGGACAAGGATGCCCGTGGCAATGCCAAGGCGAGCACCGATTTCACGGGCGGCTATGCCACCAATGTGGACAAGGTGTTTGCAGCGGGCGACATGCGCCGGGGTCAGTCCTTGGTGGTCTGGGCGATCCGTGAAGGCCGTCAAGCCGCACGCTCGGTCGATGAGTTTTTGATGGGCAAGAGCGATCTGCCGCGTTAAGGTGATTCGGTTCTAGGTAAAATCCCTAGAACACCAAGGTTCACAAGCTGTTGGCCTTGGTGATGTAACCCCACAAGAGCCGGATCATCCGGCTCTTGTTTTTCATGAACTTATTATCCGCACCCCCCCTTGTTGAATTGCGTAACCTGACCTTCGGGTACGGTGACCGTGTCATTTTGAAGAACCTGAGCTTCAATGTGCCGCGTGGCCGAGTCACGGCCCTGATGGGGGTGTCTGGTGGCGGCAAGACCACGGTGCTGCGCCTGATTGGCGGGCAGATCCGCGCCAGCCAGGGGCAATTGCTGTTTGACGGGCAGGACATCACCCCCATGCGCCAGACCGAGCTGTACGCAGCCCGCCGCCGCATGGGCATGCTGTTTCAGTTTGGCGCTTTGTTCACCGACATGAGCGTGTTCGACAACGTGGCCTTTCCCTTGCGTGAACACACCCGTTTGTCGGAAGAGCTGATTCGCGACATCGTGCTGATGAAACTCGATGCGGTGGGCCTGCGCGGCGCACGCGACTTGCGCCCGTCAGAAATTTCCGGAGGCATGAGCCGCCGTGTGGCTCTGGCCCGCGCCATCGCGCTCGACCCCGATCTCATCATGTACGACGAGCCCTTTGCCGGGCTGGATCCCATTTCCCTGGGCACAGCGGCACGCTTGATTCGCCGCCTGAACGACAGCCTGGGCATCACCAGCATTGTCGTGTCGCACGACGTGACCGAAACCTTCGAGATCGCCGACCATGTGGTCATTTTGGCCCATGGTGGTGTGGCTGCGCAGGGCACACCTGCCCAATTGCGTGTCAGCACCGACCCTCTGATTCACCAGTTTGTGCATGCGCTCAGCGACGGCCCGGTGCCGTTCCATTACCCGGCCCCCACAGCCGCGCAGGACTATGACCGGAGGTCGTCATGAACCCGCTCGACTGGCTGGCCGCACTGGGCGCTGCTACGCGGCAGATGATGGCCGATTGGGGTTACGGTGCGCGGCTTTTTTTCAAGCTGCTGGCCATGACGGGTGCAGCGCTCAAGCGTTTCGGATTGGTGCGCGACCAAGTGCACTTCTTGGGCAACTACTCCCTGGCCATCATCACGGTCTCGGGTTTGTTTGTGGGTTTTGTGTTGGGTTTGCAGGGCTACTACACCTTGCAGCGTTATGGTTCGTCCGAGGCCTTGGGCCTGTTGGTGGCACTCAGCCTGGTGCGCGAGTTGGGTCCGGTGGTGGCGGCTTTGTTGTTTGCCGGTCGCGCGGGCGCATCGCTCACGGCCGAAATTGGTCTCATGCGCGCCGGTGAGCAGCTCACAGCGCTGGAGATGATGGCTGTTGACCCGGTGCAGCGCATTTTGGCCCCGCGTTTTTGGGGGGGCATCATCGCTTTGCCTTTGTTGGCTGCGGTGTTCAGTGCCGTGGGTATTTTGGGCGGCTACGTGGTGGGCGTGCTGCTCATTGGCGTGGATGCCGGTTCGTTCTGGAGCCAGATGCAAGGTGGCGTGGATGTCTTTAAAGACGTAGGCAACGGCATCATCAAAAGTGTGGTGTTTGCCGTCGCCGTGACTTTCATTGCCTTGCTACAAGGGTATGTGGCCAAGCCCACGCCTGAGGGTGTGGCCAGTGCCACCACCCGCAGTGTGGTGGTTTCTTCTTTGTCGGTGTTGGGGCTGGATTTCATCCTGACCGCGATGATGTTCAGCATTTGAGGAGGACGGCATGCAACGTTCAAAAAATGATGTGTGGGTGGGCTTGTTTGTGTTGGTCGGTGCCATCGCGGTGCTGTTTCTGGCGCTCAAATCGGCCAATTTGTTGACACTGAATTTCAGTTCTGACTACGCCGTCACGGCCAAGTTCGACAACATTGGCGGGCTCAAGCCCGGTGCCGCTGTCAAAAGCGCTGGTGTCGTGGTGGGTCGAGTGAAAAAGATCGAGTTCGATGGCGAGTCGTTCCAGGCCAAAGTCACCCTGGCCTTGCAGTCCCAGCACACTTTCCCGCAAGACAGCTCTCTGAAAATTCTGACCAGCGGTTTGCTTGGTGAGCAATACCTGGACGTGTCGCCCGGAGCCGACGAGAAAAACCTGGTGGCAGGCGACAAGATCGGCTCCACCCAGTCGGCGGTGATCCTGGAAAACCTGATCAGCCAATTTCTTTACAGCCAGGCAGAAAAACCAGCTGCAGAGGGTAAAAAACCATGAGCAGAATCCTCCAACGATGTTCCGTGCTGATAGTCGGTGCGGTGGTCTTGGTCTTGCAGGGCTGTGCGAGCGTGCAAGCGGCAGATCCCCGTGACCCTTGGGAGTCGATGAACCGCAGTGTTTACCAATTCAATGATGCGGTGGACGCGGTGGCCATCAAGCCCGCTGCGGAAATTTATACAAAGGTTTTGCCCAGCTTTGTTCGTACAGGCATTCACAATTTTCTGGGCAATCTGAGCGACGTCTGGTCCATGGCCAACAGCGCCATGCAGCTCAAAGGCCAGGCCACGGCAGAAACCTTCATGCGCATCAACGTCAATACGTTTTTCGGTCTGGGTGGTTTGCTGGATGTGGCCAGTGAAATGCGCCTTGAAAAACGCAAAGAGGATTTTGGCCAAACCCTGGGCTATTGGGGCGTGAAGCCCGGCCCTTACCTGGTTTTGCCGTTGCTGGGGCCATCTACCTTGCGGGATGCCTTGGCGACGCCGGTGGACTTTCAGGGCAATCCTTCTCAAATGTTCACGGACGAAGCCACCCGCAACAGCTTGACTGTGACGCGCATTCTGGATGTGCGTTCAGGCTTGCTCCAAACCGTCGATGTCATCAAGGCCGCATCTCTGGACCCTTACACCTTTGTGCGTGATGGCTATTTGCAAAAGCGCAAAAATGACATCCATGATGGCAATCCGCCATCTGATTTTGATTACGGCGACTCCGATCCTGCTTCAAAGTGAGCCCGTTACAGTTGCTCACAAGCCCTTTGGCGACTGACCGTATAGTTATTTCATGAAAAAAATGTTCTCAGACCTGAACTTGAATCGTCGTGACTGCTTGCTTGCTTTGGGGGGCGCAGCTTTGGCCATGGCTTCAGGCGCATCCTGGGCTGCGGACGAAGCGCCTGAGGCCTTCATCAAGCGCATCACCAATGAAACGCTGGACACGATCAAAGCCGACAAATCGCTGCGCAATGGCGATGTCGCCAAGATCATGCAGCTGGTGGACAGCAAGCTGATGCCGCATGTGAACTTCCGTCGCATGACAGCGCTGGCAACGGGCCCCGCATGGCGCAAAGCCACACCTGAGCAGCAAAAACGCTTGCAAGAAGAGTTCAAGATCTTGTTGGTCCGCACTTATTCCGGCGCGCTCAGCCAGGTCAGCGACCAAGTGGTGTTGGTCAAGCCCTTGCGAGCAGGCCAGGAAGACAAAAACCTGGTGGTCAACACCGAGGTGCGAGGCAAGGGCGACCCGATCCAGCTGGATTACCGACTCGAAAAAACGCCGGGCGAAGGTGCTGGCTGGATGATTTTTGACCTGAATGTTTTGGGTGTCTGGTTGATTGAAAACTACCGCACCCAGTTCACCAAAGAGATCAACGCCGGCGGCATTGATGCGTTGATCGCCAGTTTGGTGGCCCGTAACAAGACCAACGCCAAAGCCACTTGATGCTTCCTGAGATGAGCAACCTGAAGCTGCCCTCGACTTTGTTGCATGACCAGGCCGATGCCTGCTTGGCTCAGTTGGAGGCGCAGTGGCGATTGAGCATGCACGCGCGGGTGCCTGTCGATGCATCGGCGCTGGCGGAGTTCGACTCCTCGGCCTTGGCTGTTTTGCTGGGTTTGCGTCGTCTTGTCTTGGCGCAGGGGGGCTCGTTGCACATCACAGGCATGTCAGCGCGCTTGCGTGAATTGGCCAGCTTGTACGGTGTGCTGGCGCTGCTTGAGCAGGCCTGAACAGCCAGTTTTGGGGTCTTTTTGCCCTGATCACCCTGTCGTGCCTTGGGTTCTACAGGCCAGCACTTAAAATAAAGCCCTCTCATGCCATCGCTCTCCTTCCAATCCGTCTCCAAGATCTATCCGGCCAAACAGGCGGGCGTAGCCGCGTTCAAGGCACTGGATCAGGTCAGTTTCGACGTGGAGGAGGGTGAGTTTTTCGGTTTGCTCGGACCGAATGGCGCGGGCAAAACCACTTTGATCAGCACCCTCGCAGGCCTCAGTCGCCCCACGAGCGGCCGTGTGTTGGTGCACGGCCACGACGTGCAGACCGATTACGCCGCTGCGCGACGTCTGCTGGGCGTGGTGCCGCAAGAGCTGGTGTTTGACCCGTTTTTCACCGTGCGTGAATCGCTGCGCATCCAGTCGGGCTATTTCGGGGTCAAGAAAAACGACGCCTGGATCGATGAGCTGCTGGACAGCCTGGGCCTGACCGACAAGGCCAACGCCAACATGCGTCAGCTGTCTGGCGGCATGAAGCGCCGTGTGCTGGTGGCCCAAGCCCTGGTGCACAAACCGCGTGTGATCGTGCTCGACGAGCCCACCGCCGGGGTCGATGTCGAGCTGCGCCAGACCCTGTGGGCCTTCATCGCCAAACTCAACAAGCAAGGCCACACGGTCTTGCTGACCACCCATTACCTCGAAGAAGCCGAAGCCCTGTGCGGCCGCATTGCCATGCTCAAGCGCGGCCAGTTGCTGGCGCTGGAGCGCACGTCCGATTTGCTGCGTTCGGCCACCAGCCAGGTGCTGCGCTTCAAGCTCGATGGCGATTTACCGCTTGCGGTGGCGTCCATCGCTCGCGTGACGGGCCGCATCGTGCAGCTGCCGGTGCACAACGCGGTCGAGATCGAAAACCACTTGGCTACCCTGCGTACCGCCGGCTTGGTGGTGGAAGACGTGGAAATTCGCCAGGCCGATCTGGAAGATGTGTTCCTGGAAGTGATGAACCGCAAAAGGGTTGAGGCATGAGCAATACGGATATGCGTAAACCCACCCTGTCGGGGGGCAGCGAGCCACTCGAAGTGGGCGAACGTGGGGGATGGATGCTCGGTTGGCAAACCCTGCTCTACAAGGAAGTCCTGCGTTTCTGGAAAGTCGCTTTTCAGACCGTGGCCGCGCCCGTGCTCACGTCGGTGCTCTACATGCTCATCTTTGGCCATGTGCTCGAAGACCATGTCAAGGTGTACGACCAAGTGCCATACACCTCGTTCTTGCTGCCCGGCCTGATCATGATGGGCGTGCTGCAAAACGCCTTTGCCAACAGCTCGTCAAGCCTGGTGCAAAGCAAAATCATGGGCAGCCTGGTGTTTTTGCTGCTCACGCCCTTGTCGCACCGCAGCTGGTTTGTGGCCTATGTCGGCTCGTCCATCGTGCGCGGTCTGGCCGTGGGTCTGGGCGTGTTCGTCATCACGGGCTGGATGGTCAACATCACGTTTGTGAACCCGCTGTGGATTTTGGTCTTCGCTTTCATGGGCGCGGCCATGATGGGTTCTTTGGGTGTGATCGCCGGGCTGTGGGCCGAAAAGTTTGACCAGATGGCCGCCTTTCAGAACTTCATCATCATGCCCATGACGTTCTTGTCGGGCGTGTTTTATTCCATCCATTCGCTGCCGCCCTTTTGGCAAAAGCTCAGCCACCTGAACCCGTTCTTCTACATGATCGACGGTTTCCGCTACGGCTTTTTTGGCCAAAGTGATGTCTCCCCCTGGATCAGTCTGGCCGTGGTGGGCACTGCTTTGGCGCTCATCAGCAGCCTGACCCTTCACCTTTTGCGCACCGGCTACAAAATCCGGAGCTGAACCCCATGAACGCAGAGCAACTTCAAGCCATCATCGCCGCAGGCCTCGACTGCACCCACCTCACCGTGGAGGGCGATGGCCGCCATTGGAGCGCCGTGGTGGTGTCTGAAGCCTTTGCCGGCATGCGCCCCATTGCCCGCCACCAGCGCGTGTACGCCACCTTGGGCCAAAAAATGCACACCGACGAAGTGCATGCTTTGTCGATGAAAACCTACACGCCCACCGAATGGGCCGCGCAAAACAACTGAACGCCTTTGGCGACAACGCAAGACCCCACTGACCCATGGACAAACTGATCATTCGCGGCGGCAAGCGCCTGCAAGGCACGCTCGATGTGGCCGGTGCCAAAAATGCGGCTCTGCCCGAACTGTGTGCCGCGTTGCTGACGGCCGACCCCGTCACGCTGAGCAATGTGCCGCGTCTGCAAGACGTGTCGACCATGCTCAAGCTGATCCGCAACATGGGCGTGACAGCTGAACACCACGAAGACGGCCGCGTCACCCTCAACGCCGGTGGCTTGAACAACCCTGAAGCCCCTTACGAGCTGGTGAAAACCATGCGCGCCTCGGTGCTGGCACTGGGCCCTTTGCTGGCGCGCTTTGGCCACGCCAAAGTGTCCTTGCCCGGCGGTTGCGCCATCGGCTCGCGTCCGGTGGACCAGCACATCAAGGGCTTGCAGTCCATGGGTGCCGAGATCACGGTCGAGCACGGTTACATGCTGGCCAGTCTGCCTGCGGGCCGCACGCGCCTCAAAGGTGCGCACATCACGACCGACATGGTGACGGTGACGGGCACTGAAAACTTTATGATGGCCGCAGCTTTGGCCGAAGGTGAGACGGTGCTTGAAAACGCCGCCCAAGAGCCTGAGATTGGCGATCTGGCCGAAATGCTCATCAAGATGGGTGCCAAGATCGAAGGCCACGGCACGCGCCGCATTCGCATTCAGGGCGTGGAGCGCTTGCACGGTTGCGAGCACCAGGTGGTGGCCGACCGCATTGAGGCGGGCACATTCCTTTGTGCGGTGGCGGCCACAGGCGGTGACGTGGTGTTGCGCCACGGCCGCGCAGACCACTTGGAAGTCGTCATCGAAAAACTGCGCGAGGCCGGTGCCACCATCGAGGCGGGCGAAGGTTTCATCCGAGTCCAATCCGAAGGCCGCCTGAAGGCCCAGAGCTTTCGCACCACCGAATACCCCGGTTTCCCGACCGACATGCAGGCGCAGTTCATGGCGCTCAACTGCATCTCGCAAGGCGCGAGCAAGGTGACCGAGACGATTTTTGAAAACCGCTTCATGCACGTCAACGAGCTGGTGCGCCTGGGTGCGCACATCCAGATTGACGGCAAGGTGTCGGTGATCGAGGGCGTGGAAAAACTCTCTGGGGCTACGGTCATGGCCACCGACTTGCGCGCTTCGGCCAGCCTGGTGATTGCCGGTTTGGTGGCCGAGGGTGAAACCACCGTCGAACGCATTTACCACCTGGACCGCGGGTATGACCGCATGGAAGCCAAACTCCGCGCCGTGGGCGCCGACATCGAAAGAGTGAAATGATCACGCTGGCCCTGTCCAAAGGACGCATCTTTGACGAAACCCTGCCGCTGCTCAAAGCCGCTGGCATCGAGGTGCTCGAAGACCCCGAAAAATCGCGCAAGCTGATCTTGCCCACCAACCAGCCCAACGTGCGCGTGGTGCTGGTGCGCGCCAGCGACGTGCCCACCTATGTGGAATATGGCGGTGCCGACTTGGGCGTGACGGGTCTGGACACTTTGATCGAACATGGCGGCCAGGGCCTGTATCAGCCGCTGGACTTGAACATCGCCAAATGTCGCATGAGCGTGGCCGTGCGCGCTGATTACGACTACGCCAGCGCGGTGCGCACCGGCTCGCGTCTGAAAGTGGCCACCAAATACACGACCATTGCACGCGACTTTTTTGCCACCAAGGGCGTGCACGTCGACATGATCAAGCTCTACGGCAGCATGGAATTGGCCCCGCTCACGGGCTTGGCCGATGCGATTGTCGATCTGGTGTCGACGGGCAACACGCTCAAGGCCAACCACCTGGTCGAAGTCGAACGCATCATGGACATCAGCTCGCGTTTGGTCGTGAACCAGGCTGCGCTCAAACTCAAACAAGCACCGATCCGCGCCATCATCGACGCCTTTGCGGGCGCAGTGAAGAAAGACTGAACACATGGGCCTCCAAGCCAAACCCTTGCAGCTGAACACGGCGGATGCCGGTTTTGAAGCGGCCTTCGCGGCGCGCCTGCATTGGTCTGCCGACACCGACGCCGCCATCGAGCAGCGCGTGGCCGACATCCTGGCCGATGTGCAGCGTCGTGGCGACGCGGCCGTGCTGGAGTACACCCAGCGTTTTGACGGCCTGCAAGCGGCCGACGTGAAGGCGCTGGAGATCACTCAAGCCGAGTTGAAGGCCGCATTGGACAGCCTGCCTGCGGCGCAGCGCGACGCGCTGCAAGCCGCCGCCGCCCGGGTGCGCAAGTACCACGAAGCCCAGAAAAAAGCCTCGGGCGAAAGCTGGAGCTACCGCGACGAAGACGGCACGTTGCTCGGCCAAAAAGTCACACCTCTTGACCGCGTGGGCATTTACGTGCCCGGTGGCAAAGCCGCTTACCCCTCGTCGGTGCTGATGAACGCCTTGCCTGCCCATGTGGCGGGCGTGCAAGACATCATCATGGTCGTTCCCACGCCCGTGCGTGGCAGCGTGGCCACCGGCGGCTCTGGAGAGGCGGCTGCTTCCAGCCGGGGTGAACGCAATGAACTCGTGTTGGCCGCCGCCTACGTGGCAGGTGTCACGCGGGCGTTCACCGTGGGCGGCGCGCAAGCCGTGGCGGCGCTGGCCTATGGCACGGCCACCATCCCCAAAGTGGACAAGATCACCGGTCCTGGTAACGCCTATGTGGCCAGCGCCAAAAAGCGCGTGTTCGGCACCGTGGGCATCGACATGATCGCTGGCCCGAGTGAAATTTTGGTGCTGGCCGACGGCACCACACCCGCCGAATGGGTGGCGATGGATTTGTTCAGCCAGGCCGAGCACGACGAGTTGGCGCAAAGCATTTTGCTGTGCCCCGATGCGGCCTACATTGCCGAAGTGCAAGCCGCCATTGATCGCCTGCTGCCCACCATGCCGCGCCGCGAGATCATCGCCAAGAGTCTGAACGACCGTGGCGCTTTGATCCTGACACGCAACATGGAAGAAGCCTGCGCCATCAGCAACCGCATCGCGCCCGAGCACCTGGAGGTGTCGAGCAGCGACCCGCACCGCTGGGAGCCGCTGCTGCGCCACGCGGGTGCCATCTTCTTGGGCGCGTTCACCAGCGAATCACTGGGCGACTACTGCGCAGGCCCTAACCATGTTTTGCCCACCAGCGGCACGGCACGCTTCTCTTCGCCGCTGGGCGTTTATGACTTTCAAAAACGCAGCAGCCTGATCGAGGTGAGCGAAGCCGGTGCCCAGCCACTGGGCCGCATCGCCGCTGAGCTGGCCTATGGCGAAGGCCTGCAAGCGCATGCCCGCGCTGCCGAACTCCGTTTGAACCCTGTGCCACCGATGCGAGACCCGAAATGAGCAACGTCAGTCCCCAACTCATGCAACGCATCCGCCAAGACGTGCAGTCCATGCACGCCTACGCCATCCAGGATTCGGCGGGCATGGTCAAGCTCGACGCGATGGAAAATCCGCACAGACTGCCCGCTGATTTGCAAAAGGCTTTGGGCGAACGCCTGGGTGCATTGGCCCTGAATCGCTACCCCGATGGCCGTGTGAACGACCTGCGCCATGCGCTGGCAAGTTACGCAGGCATGCCCGAAGGCTTCGACATCATGCTGGGCAACGGCTCGGACGAATTGATCTCTTTGTTGGCCATGGCCTGCGATGTGCCCGGCGCTTCCATCCTGTCGCCTTTGCCGGGCTTTGTCATGTATGCCATGAGCGCCCAGCTGCAAGGCTTGGCTTTCCATGGCGTGCCGCTCACAGCCGATTTTGAGCTGGACGAAGCCGCCATGCTGGCCGCCATTGCCCAGCACAAGCCGTCCATCGTGTACTTGGCTTACCCCAACAACCCCACCGGCAACCTCTGGAACGACGACACGATCGAGAAGATTGTGCTGGCCCAGGGCGCGCAAGGCGGCTTGGTGGTCATGGACGAGGCTTACCAGCCCTTTGCCAGCAAAAGCTACATCGACCGCATTGCACGCCATTCGCATGTCTTGCTCATGCGCACGCTGTCCAAGTTTGGCCTGGCCGGTGTGCGTTTGGGCTACATGATCGGCCCCAAGGCTTTGGTGGCCGAGATCGACAAAGTGCGCCCGCCCTACAACATCAGCGTGCTCAACTACGAGTGCGCACTGTTTGCGCTGGAGCATGCCGAGGTGTTTGCCGCGCAAGCCAAAGACCTGCGTGAGCAGCGTGCCCGCCTCTTGAAAGAGCTGGCCGCCTTGCCCGGCGTGCGCCCATTCCCCAGCGAAGCCAACATGATCCTGGCCCGAGTGCCCGATGCGGCCAAAACCTTTGACGGTTTGAAGTCGCACAAAGTGCTGATCAAGAACATTTCTAAAATGCACCCATTGCTGGACAACTGCCTGCGCCTGACGGTGGGCACCACCGCAGAAAACGACCAACTTCTCGCCGCTTTGAAAGTTTCTTTATGAACCGCTCAGCAAACGTCACCCGCAAGACGGCCGAGACGAACATCCGCGTCGCCATCAACCTGGACGGCACAGGCCAGGCCAAGCTGGCCAGCGGCATCGGTTTTCTGGACCACATGCTCGACCAGATCGCGCGCCACGGCCTGATTGACCTGGACATCGCTTGCGAAGGCGACTTGCACATCGACGGCCACCACACGGTGGAAGACATCGGCATCACCTTGGGCCAGGCCTTTGCGCAAGCCATTGGCGACAAAAAAGGCATCCGCCGTTATGGCCACGCCTATGTGCCGCTCGACGAAGCTTTGAGCCGCGTGGTGGTGGACTTTTCGGGTCGCCCCGGTCTGCACATGGACGTGAAATTCACTTCGGGCTCATTGGGCTCGCTTGACACCCAGCTGGTGTACGAGTTCTTCCAGGGCTTTGTGAACCACGCCCTGTGCACGCTGCACATCGACAACCTCAAGGGCGTCAATGCGCACCACCAGTGCGAGACCATCTTCAAGGCCTTTGCACGGGCTATTCGCGCAGCGCTCGAACTCGACCCCCGCTCGGCGGGTGTGATCCCCTCCACCAAAGGCAGCCTCTGACATGAGCACCAACCGCGTCGCTGTCGTCGATTACGGCATGGGCAACCTGCGCAGTGTGGCGCAGGCGGTGATCCATGCGGCTTCCAGCGTGGACCATGCCGAAGTGACGGTCACATCTGACCCGCAAGTCGTGCGCGATGCGCACCGCGTGGTCTTGCCAGGGCAGGGTGCCATGCCCGACTGCATGCGCGAGCTGCGCGAGTCGGGCCTGATGGACGCCGTGCTCGAAGCCGCCGCCAGCAAGCCTCTGTTTGGCGTGTGTGTGGGCATGCAGATGCTGCTGGACCACAGCGACGAAGGCGACACGCCCGGCTTGGGCTTGATCCCCGGCCGTGTGGTCAAGTTCGAACTGGCCGGTCAAATTCAGCCCGACGGCACCCGCTACAAAGTGCCGCAAATGGGCTGGAACCAGGTCTGGCAAACGTCAAGCAAGACTCGGCCTGCTCACGCCCTGTGGCAGGGCATTGACGATGGCAGCTGGTATTATTTTGTGCACAGCTTTTATGCGCAGGTCGCCAACCCTGCGCACAGCGCGGCCGAAACCGATTACGGTGGCCGCTTTGCTTGTGCCATTGCCCGTGACAATATTTTTGCCACTCAGTTTCACCCCGAAAAAAGCGCGGCCCAAGGTCTGGCCTTGTTCCGCAATTTCCTCCACTGGCAGCCTTGAGAAGTTTTCACTGCCGTTTTGCTTCCTTCACCTGTTTCTAATTCGCCATGATTCTGATCCCCGCCATTGACCTCAAAGACGGCCACTGCGTTCGCCTCAAACAGGGCGATATGGACCAAGCCACGACCTTCGGGGAAGACCCCGCCGCCATGGCCCGCACCTGGCTCGAAAAAGGCGCACGCCGCTTGCACTTGGTGGATCTGAACGGTGCCTTCGCCGGCAAGCCGCAAAACTTCGGTGCCATCAAGTCCATCCTCAAGGCCGTGGGCGACGACATTCCGGTGCAGTTGGGTGGCGGCATCCGCGATCTGGACACGATTGAAAAATACATCGATAGCGGCCTGCGCTACGTCATCATCGGTACCGCAGCCGTCAAGAACCCCGGCTTCTTGAAAGACGCCTGCACCGCCTTTGGCGGCCACATCATCGTGGGCCTGGACGCCAAAGATGGCAAAGTGGCCACCGACGGCTGGAGCAAGCTCACGGGCCACGAAGTGGTGGACCTGGCCAAGAAGTTCGAAGACTGGGGCGTCGAGTCCATCATCTACACCGACATCGGACGCGACGGCATGCTCAGCGGCATCAACATCGACGCTACCGTCAAGCTGGCCCAAGCCCTGACCATCCCCGTCATCGCCTCGGGCGGCCTGTCCAACATGGCCGACATCGAGCAGTTGTGCGCTGTCGAAGACGAAGGCGTTGAAGGCGTGATCTGTGGCCGTGCGGTGTATTCCGGCGACCTCGACTTCGCGCTGGCACAGCAACGCGCCGACGAGCTGAACGGCTGAACATGACCACCGGGGCCACCTGCCGCGAACTTGTTTTTGCAGGTTGGCCTGCCACCGAATTGCAGCTGCCTGGTGGCGACCGTGTGGTGGTCGCGCACCATGGTGCCCATGTGTTGTCCTGGGTGGCCGATGGCCGCGAACGCCTTTACCTGAGCCCCCAAAGCCGCAGCGATGACCATGCCGCCATCCGGGGTGGCATGCCGGTGTGCTTTCCCCAATTCAACCAACGCGGTGATCTGCCCAAACACGGCTTTGCACGCAATCTCTCGTGGACCGCGAAGCCTGCACGCCTGGAAGGTGATAAAGCCCATCTGGTGCTGGCGCTGAGCGACAGCGACGCCACGCGCCAGTGGTGGGACCAGTCCTTTGAAGCGCTGTTGCTGATCGAACTGACGCCCGGCGCACTGCAGGTGGAACTGGCGGTGCGCAACACCGACAGCAAGCCACTGAGTTTCACCGGGGCGCTGCACACCTATTTCGCGGTCAGCGATGTGGCGCAGGCCCGATTGTTCGGCCTGGGTGGTCAGGCCGAATGGGATGCGGTCAAAGACCGCCATGCCACTGCGGCACCAGAGCTGCGCTTTGTCGGCGAGTTTGACCGCGTCTACTCCGCTGCCCCGAAAGGCTATGACCTGCAAGATGGCCCACACACCCTGTCGATTGAGCAAGACATGGACTGGTCCCAGACGGTGGTCTGGAACCCCGGTGCCGCCAAATGTGCCGCACTGGCCGACATGCCTGCCGACGGCTGGCAACACATGCTGTGTGTCGAAGCGGCGCAGGTGTATGAACCGGTCTGCATTGCGCCCGGTGATTTCTGGCAGGGCGCACAGCGCCTGCGCGTGCTCTGATTTTTTGAAAAGATAGCTTCCCATGCTGGCCAAACGCATCATTCCCTGCCTTGACGTGACCGGTGGTCGTGTCGTCAAGGGCGTCAACTTTGTTGAACTGCGCGACGCCGGAGACCCGGTTGAAATCGCCGCCCGCTACAACGAACAAGGTGCTGACGAACTCACGTTCTTGGACATCACCGCCACCAGCGATGGCCGCGACGTGATCCTGCACATCATCGAAGCCGTGGCCAGCCAGGTGTTCATCCCGCTCACCGTGGGTGGTGGCGTGCGCACTGTCGAAGACGTGCGCCGCTTGCTCAACGCAGGCGCTGACAAAACCAGCTTCAACTCGGCCGCGATTGCCAACCCCCAGGTCATCCGCGACGCCTCGGCCAAATACGGCGCGCAGTGCATCGTGGTCGCCATCGACGCCAAGCGCCGCGGCCCCGAAGACGAGCAACGCATCGGCACCCACGGTTTGCCCATCGGCCCCGGCTGGGACGTGTACAGCCACGGCGGCCGCAAAAACGTGGGCCTGGACGCCGTGGCCTGGGCTACCCAAATGGCCGAATACGGCGCAGGCGAAATCCTGCTGACCAGCATGGACCGCGATGGCACCAAAAGCGGCTTTGACCTGCAACTGACCCGCGCCGTGAGCGACGCCGTGAGCGTGCCCGTGATCGCCTCAGGCGGCGTGGGCAACCTTGACCACTTGGCCGACGGCGTGAGCATCGGTGGGGCTGATGCCGTGCTGGCGGCCAGCATCTTCCACTACGGTGAATACACCGTGCAGCAGGCGAAAGAGCGCATGCGCGAACGCGGCATTCCGGTGCGGCTGTGACGCGCTGATCCACCGATCACGTTGAAAGCCGGGTATCTGGGGGCCGGACGTGCCTCTTCAATTTGCCCTTGCGTTAACCGTTCAGCATGGTCAAAAGCATCTCGACGTTGTGCAACCCCAAATCATGCGGGTGGCTTTTACCGCGTGCCTGAGTGGCGCTCCAACGGATAAAAAAAGAACTCAATAGTTTTAAATTTATTGGTTTAAAGCTGCAGTGAACATACGAACCCACTTGCATACCTGATCGAACAAGCGGGGGGATTGCAAGGCCGGAGTATCGAATCCAGGCATTTCACTCAAAAGATGTATCGAATGAGCTTTGCGGTCCCGTTAAGTTCAGTGTGAAAGTCCTCGAATTCTTCGTTCCTTGACTAGCTTAAGAACAACATTGCAAATGCCAAATTTTGAATCGCTTGCTGCATTCTCCATCCTTGCACTTGGGCTTGTACTGACCCCCGGCCCAAATATGATGTACCTGCTATCGAGGACCTTGACCCAGGGGAAACTGGCAGGTTTTGTATCTTATGCGGGTGTAGTGACCGCTTCGGTGATCTACCTCGCCAGTGCAGCCCTCGGACTCACTGGTCTGCTGTTTGCGATTCCGTTTGCCTACGATGCATTGCGACTGGCGGGTGCCGGATACTTGGCCTACCTCGCCTGGGCTACGGTCTTTGGGTCTTCCTCAACGGCCCCTGGCATTCGATCTTTACCCATTGATAGCAAGCGCCGCCTCTACGCAATGGGTCTCACAACCAATCTACTCAATCCAAAGCAAGCGTTGTTCTATCTGGCTTTGTTGCCCCAGTTCATAGACCCGTCCCGGGGTGGCGTCATGCTTCAATTCCTTTTGCTTGGTGGTATCCAGATTGGAATTAGCGCGCTCGTAAATGGCGTCATCATGTTTGTTGCGTCCACCGCAGCCAACAGCTTGCACAAAAACACTTCTTGGCTGCGTGTACAACGCTGGCTGATGGGCACAGTTCTGGCCGGCTTGTCAGTGCGACTTGCCCTCCAGTCTCGTAAGTGACGTGAATAGACCAGGATTTTGTGGAGGCAACTTGGATGTTGCCGACGAATCCGCTCGAGTCGGTTGAAGGCACCTACCGTTGTACGCGATGGTCCTTTCCGGTTGTTCTTCTTCTCCCGCGAAGAGTCGCGAATCCATATCCACGTTGCACATCCAGATGGAGAGGTCAAGTTCTGGCTGGCCCCCGTTGTTCGCCTGGCGACATCCACGGGGCTTTCACCCCGCCAGATCATTGACACGCAAGCGGTTGTTCAAGCACACATGAAGGAAATTGAAGATGCATGGAACCATCACTTTGGCGGCTGAGGTCACCAACATCTCTCGCCATGGCTTCTCGATGCTCCTTGGCGACGAGGAGTGGCTGTTGTCCTATGAGCAATTCCCTTGGTTTAAACAAGCCACGGTGGCGCAGATCACCCACGTTGAGCGTCCAACTCCAGATCACTTCTATGGGCCGAGCTTGGACATTGACCTTTCGGTCAACGCTATCCGCAGGCCCCAGGATTTTCCGCTCATGTCGCGCACCTGCGTGTGTATTTGGGCAAGGATGTGAAGTGCTATAGTTGTACCATTATTTGTACATAATGAGGTTGCCATGGACGCCATGACTTACAGCACTGCACGCGCCAATTTGGCTGGTGTGATGAACCGTGTGTGCGAGGACCACGAGCCGTTGATCATCACCCGCAATGGGGATCAATCGGTGGTGATGCTCTCGCTCGAAGATTACAAGGCACTCGAAGAAACGGCTTACTTGTTGCGCACGCCTGCCAATGCACGCCGTTTGCTGGCGGCGGTGGGGCAGCTCAACGCGGGGCAGGGCGTTGAACGCGAGTTGGTCAAGTGAGACTCGTTTTTGCAGAGCTGGCCTGCGAGGATTACCTCTACTGGCAAAAGCAGGACCGCAAGCTGGTCGAGCGCATCAACAAGCTGATCGAGGCTACGGCGCGTGATCCTTATGCGGGCGTAGGCAAGCCCGAACCACTCAAGCATGCGCTCTCTGGTTTTTGGTCGCGCCGCATCAACGAAGAGCACCGCATGGTCTATCGCGTGGAAGGTGATCAGCTGCAAATAGCGCAATTGAGGTTGCATTACTGAGTTGCTGTGCCTTTCAGCGGTAAGGGCTCGCGCACGCATTAAGATCACCCCCTTATGAACTGGCTCGATCAAATCAAATGGGACGACAAAGGCTTGGTGCCGGTCATCGCGCAAGAAAAAGACACTGGCGACGTGCTGATGTTCGCCTGGATGAACCGTGAGGCCCTGCAAAAGACGGCCGAGCTCAAGCGGGCTGTGTATTTCAGCCGTTCGCGCAACAAGCTGTGGTTCAAGGGCGAGGAGTCGGGCCATGTGCAGACGGTGCATGACATCCGCATCGATTGCGACAACGATGTGGTGCTGCTCAAAATCACCCAGTTGGGGCACGAGCCGGGCATTGCTTGCCACACGGGCCGCCACAGTTGCTTTTTTCAGAGCTTGCAGCCGGACGGCTGGCAGGCCACCGACCCGGTCCTGAGGGACCCTGAAACCATTTACAAGTGAACGCGATGAGTTCTAACGACACCCTGGCCCGTTTGGCCGCCATCATCGAAAGCCGCAAAGCGGCCAACGGCGGCGACCCCGAGAAAAGCTATGTAGCACGGCTGCTGCACAAAGGTCCGGACGCTTTTTTGAAGAAGATTGGCGAAGAAGCCACCGAGACCGTGATGGCCGCCAAGGATGTGGACCACGGCGGCGATGCGTCCAAGCTGGTTTATGAAGTGGCCGATTTGTGGTTCCACAGCATGATCGCGCTGGCGCACTATGGCCTGACGCCCGCCGACGTGGTCAACGAGCTGGCCCGTCGCGAGGGCCTGAGCGGCCTGGAAGAAAAAGCCTTGCGCAAAGTGCAAGAGCGTGAGCGCTTGGGCGAATAAATTGCACGCTTGGGCGAATAAAGCATGAACGACCAACCCATCGATGACAGCACCCACACCATCAGCTGGGTCAGCTACATCCTGCACCTGATCGTGGCCGTCAGTGCCGTGGTTCCGGGTGCGCAGATGGGCCCGGCTTTGCTGGTGGTGGCGCTGATCATCGACCTGGTCAAGAAGGGCGACACCGCAGGCTGGGAGGCCACGCATTTCAGCTACCGCATTCGCACTGTGATTTGGGCTGCTTTGCTGTATCTGGTCACTTTGCCTTTGTGGCTGTTCTTTTTCTTTCCGGGCTGGTTGGCCTGGGTGGCCATTTTCATCTGGTTTTTGTACCGCATCGTGCTAGGCATGGTGCGCCTGAACGCGCAGCGGCCTGTGATCGATTGAATTCTTTTTTCTAAAATTAGCCATGACCGACGCCAACTGTATTTTTTGCAAAATCATCGCGGGAAAGATTCCCTCGCGCAAAGTGCACGAAGACGAGCACGTGTTCGCCTTCCATGACATTGCGCCGTGGGCACCAATCCATTTCCTGATCATCCCCAAGTTGCACATTCCTTCAATGATGCAGCTGGCCCCTGAACACGCGGGCTTGATGGGGCACATGATGACCCTCGCCCCCAAGCTGGCCTTGCAAGAAGGCTGCAACCCCTACCCCGAGGGCGGCTTCCGCATCGTGGTCAACAACGGAACAGAGGGCGGGCAGGAAGTGCACCACTTGCACATGCACGTCATGGGCGGTCCACGCCCCTGGCTTCGGGGTTAACCCGGCTTGAAAACAAGCGCAGGGGCTTCAATTCCTTGTTGGCGCAAGGCAGATCCGATTCGGGGGGTGACAGCCCTTAGAATCCAGCAACAACGTTAGGAGTTATCCATGGGTTCCTTTTCCATTTGGCACTGGTTGATCGTGCTGTTGATCGTGGTCATGGTGTTTGGCACCAAAAAGCTCAAGAACATGGGCTCTGATCTGGGTGGTGCGGTCAAAGGCTTCAAAGACGGCATGAAAGATGGCGGCACCAAGCCCGAAGAGCCTGCGCCTGCAGCAGGTCAGGTGGCTTCTTCGGCGCAGGCTGAAAAAACCACCATCGATGTCGAAGCCAAGACCAAGTCTTGATCACTGACCGAACGCTGCACTGTGCTTGATTTAGGCATTTCCAAGATGGCGCTGATCGGCGTCGTGGCGTTGATCGTCATCGGCCCCGAAAAATTGCCCAAAGTGGCCCGAACCTTGGGCGCATTGCTGGGCAAGGCGCAGCGCTACGTGGCCGATGTCAAGGCCGAGGTCAACCGGTCCATGGACCTGGAAGAGCTCAAAAAAATGAAAGAGACGATGGAGACCGCTGCTCGTGATGTTGAGCAGACGGTTCAGACCACCGCCTCGGATTTTGAAAAAGACTGGGCTGATACCACTGCAGGGTTGACCCATGACCTGCCTGAACTCGAGACGCCCCCCCCCGAGTACAAACGACCTGACAAGAACTGGCGTCTCAAGCGGGGCGCGGTGCCTCAGTGGTACAAAGCGCGCTCTGGTGTTCGCACCAAGGCCCTTTCCGGCGCGGCGCGGGTAGCGCGTTACCGTCCCAAGTCCCTCCATTCCCTGTGATGGCACTGCACTTAGGGTGCGCGCTTTCCAACCCACTTCGCCATGTCTGACTCCCCTCCCAAGCCCGAAGACGAACTAGCCGGTTCTGAACAGCCTTTTGTCGCGCATCTGATTGAACTGCGCGACCGCTTGATCTGGGCAGTGGCTGCCGTGGCGATTGCCGCAGCTGCTTTGGCGATTTACCCCGGTCCCGGTGAGCTCTACGACATTTTGGCCGCACCGCTGATCGTGCATTTGCCCAAAGGCGCAACCCTGATCGCCACATCGGTGATCTCGCCTTTCATGGTGCCGCTCAAGATCTTGTTCATGTCGGCCTTTTTGATTGCCTTGCCCATGGTTCTGTACCAGGTGTGGGCCTTCATTGCGCCGGGCCTGTATGCCCATGAGAAAAAATTGGTCATGCCTTTGGTGGTGTCCAGCACTTTGCTGTTTTTCATCGGGGTGGCGTTTTGCTACTTTTTTGTGTTTGGTCAGGTGTTCAGCTTCATCCAGAGCTTTGCCCCTAAAAGCATCACGGCAGCGCCTGACATTGAGGCTTACCTCAGTTTTGTGCTGACCATGTTCCTGGCCTTTGGCCTGGCTTTTGAGGTGCCGGTGGCGGTGGTGGTGCTGGCCCGCATGGGCGTGGTCAGTGTGCAAAAACTCAAGGAGTTTCGTGGCTACTTTGTGGTGCTGGCTTTTGTGATCGCCGCTGTGGTCACGCCGCCTGATGTGGTGTCGCAGCTGGCGCTGGCCATACCGATGTGTTTGCTCTACGAGTTGGGCATCTGGGCTGCGCAGATTTTCATCAAGCACACCCAGCCCCCGGAAGATCCTGACGCGGCAGCTTGAAAGCGCTACCCACTGAAACAAAAGAGGCCGACAGGCCTCTTTTGCATGGCGCGAGGTGAATTCAAACGAGGGGCTTGGCCCCTGGTGCTTATTTGCGCGGTTTGCCAGCGGGCGGTCGTTCGGCTGGCGTCAGGCGCAGATTGACTTCGCCTTGGCGACGCCAGACATTCACTTCGGCCTGTACACCAGGTTTCAAGCTGGCCACCTGCGTTAACAATTCGGCCACATTGCGCACGGGTTGTCCCGCCACCTTGACGATCACATCGCCGGGGCGGATGCCGGCAGTAGCTGCGGGTCCGTTTTTCAGTACACCCGTGATCACCACGCCTGCGGGCAGGCTCTGGCCGGATTTGGGCAGTTGAAAGCTCTCGGCCAATTCGGGCGACATGTCCTGGGGTTCGACCCCGATCCAGCCGCGAATGACTTTGCCGTTTTTCAGCAAATCCTGCATGACCTGCTTGGCTGTAGAAATCGGGATCGCAAAGCCAATGCCCATGTTGCCACCTGAGCGCGAGTAAATGGCGGTGTTGATGCCCATCAGGTGGCCGTTCACATCGACCAGTGCGCCGCCCGAGTTACCGGGGTTGATGGCGGCATCGGTCTGGATGAAGTTCTCGAAGGTGTTGATGCCCAATTGGCTGCGGCCCAAGGCGCTGACGATGCCCGAGGTCACGGTTTGGCCCACCCCGAAAGGGTTGCCAATGGCCAGCACCACGTCGCCCACTTGCAGGTCCTGGGTCTGGCCCAAAACGATCACGGGCAATTTGTCGAGGGTGATTTTCAGCAAGGCCAGATCGGTCTCGGGGTCGGTGCCAATGACTTTGGCAGCGGCCCTGCGGCCATCGGCCAGCACGACCTCGATGTCGTCCGCGTCTTCGATGACGTGGTTGTTGGTCAGGATGTGACCCTCGGGGCTGACGATGACCCCGCTGCCCAGGCCTGCCGGGTTTTGTTCTTCTTGTTCGCCATAGAAAAATTTGAACCAGGGGTCTTGGCTTTGGGCATTCGGGCTGTTGGCCTTGCTGGTGTTGATGCTGACCACGGCGGGAGACGCCTGGCGCGCAGGCGCGCTCAGGCTGCCCGCAGGGCGGCTGAGTGGCGAGCCGATCGGGGCTTGCAGCAAAGTCATGCCATCGGTCGTGCGCTGTGCGCTGCGAAGCCAATCGGGTTGGAGCGTGGCCACCACAAACCAGACGGCCAACAAGACCGTCACCCATTGGGAAAATAAAAGCCAATAACGTTTCATGGTTTCAGATTGTCCTTGATTCGTCGCAGGGCGCCAGGTGCCTTGCGCCACAATACCCAACCAGGAGAGAAAGCCTTTCGCCATGACCAACGCCAAAATTCTGGGCCAGGCCTTTGACGCCTTGCTCCAACCCGAGAAGTTCCGCGATTACGGCCCCAACGGCCTGCAGGTCGAAGGCGACCGTGATGTGCGTTTGCTGGTCAGTGGCGTCACCGCCAGCAGAGCCCTGATCGAAGCCGCGATAGAGGCCAATGCCGATGCCATTTTTGTCCACCACGGCTTGTTTTGGCGCGGCCAGGATGGGCGCGTGACCGGCTGGATGCGTGAGCGCCTGCGCTTGTTGTTGACGCATGGTATTCACCTGTTTGCTTACCATTTGCCGCTTGATGCCCACCCGGAGCTGGGCAACAACGCTCAATTGGCCCGCGTGCTGGGCCTGCAAGCCGATGGCCGCTTTGGTGAGCAGGACCTGGGTTTTGTGGGGGCGGGTGCCCAGGTCTGGGCGAAGCCTGAGGCGCTAGCAGACCATGTGGCGGCAGCGCTTGGGCGCGCGGTGACCTGTGTGGGCGACCGTGAGCGGCCAGTTCGCCGCGTGGCCTGGTGCAGCGGTGGCGCACAAGGGTATTTTGAAGCGGCCATTGCCCAAGGCGTGGATGCTTTCATCACGGGCGAAATGTCGGAGCCTCAGGCCCATTTGGCCCGCGAAACCGGCGTGGCCTTTCTGGCCTGCGGCCACCATGCCACCGAGCGTTATGGCGCGCCAGCCCTGGCGGCACGCGTGGCGCAAGACTTGGGTGTGCAGCACCGGTTCATTGAAATCGACAACCCGGCCTAAGGCGCAACAGCATGACCCCCGAATCCGCCTTGCTGACTTTCCCCATCCGGCAGCCGATCGCCATCACGCCGGGTGATCCCTGCGGCATTGGCCCTGAAATTGTGGCGCGTGCCTTTTGCCAGGCCCCCGAGTCAACCCAGGGCTGTTTTGTGGCGGGCGATGTGGGCCTGATGCGCCGTGCGATGGCATTAGTGCCATCGAGGTCGACGTTTCCCGTCTGTGAAATAGAGTCACCTGCCGAGGCCCTGCTCGTGCCTCCGCGTTGCCTGCCTGTGCTGCAGGTGGTGCCGGTGGCCCCTGTTTTGCCGTGGGGGCAAATCGATGCCCGTGCCGGGCAGCTGGCGGGTGAAGCGGTGCTCTGGGCCACCCGCGCTGCCTTGCGGGGCGAGGTGGCTGCGGTGGTCACGGCGCCTTTGCACAAAGAGGCCTTGCACGCCGCAGGCGCGCCCTACAACGCCTACCCGGGCCATACCGAATTGCTGCAGACCGAGGCGGCCTTTTACCAGGGCGTGCCTCTGGCGCAAATGCCGGTGCGAATGATGCTGGCCAACGACGAATTGCGCACGGTGCTGGTGAGCATCCATGTCTCCTTGCGCGACGCGCTGGAGGCCATCACGGTCGAGCGCGTGTTGCAAACCTTGCGCATCACCGATGCGTCCTTGACAAAATTGTTGGGCCGCAGACCGCGCATGGCGGTGGCCGGCGTCAACCCGCACGCGGGCGAGGGTGGCTTGTTTGGTCGCGAAGAAATCGAGGTGTTACAACCTTGCTTGTCCGTGGCCAGGCAAGAGGGGCTTGATGTGCATGGCCCATACGCCCCAGACACCGTTTTCATGCGGGCACGCCAACAGGCCGATGGTCGGCGTGAATTTGACGTGGTCATTGCGATGTACCACGACCAGGGCTTGATTCCGGTCAAATACCTAGGGGTGGAGCAGGGCGTGAACGTGACCTTGGGTTTACCGATCATCCGGACCAGCCCGGACCACGGCACGGCCATGGACCTGGCGGGGCAGGGCAGGGCCGATGCCAGCAGCCTGATCCAAGCGGTGCGCATGGCGCGTCAAATGGTCAGCGGCACGCGCTGACCATTGATGCGGACTTCAGCCCTTGCTTTTCAGGCTGTCGCGGATTTCACGCAGCAGCAAAACGTCTTCTGGGGCGGTGGGGACGTCAGCCGGGGCTTCTGTAGTGGCTTTGGCCTGCGCCAGGCGGTTCATCTGGCGAATCATCACAAAGATGATGAGGGCCAGGATGATGAAGTTCAGCGCCACGGTGAGGAAGCTGCCGTAAGCGAACACGGCCCCCAGTTTTTTGGCTTCCACCAAAGAAAGGCCAGCCGCTTGTCCTGCCAAGCCGAGGTAATAATTGGAGAAATCCAGCCCTCCAAAGGCGCTGCTGATGAGTGGCATGACCAGGTCACCCACCACCGAGTCGACGATCTTGGCGAAAGCGCCCCCAATGATCACACCGACCGCCAGGTCCATGACGTTCCCTTTTAGGGCAAAAGATCTGAATTCCTGAATAAATGACATTTTTTGAACTCCTTTGAGTGAAAGTTGGTGGCCGATTGTGACGCAAGATTGTGCGTCCAGAAATCTTGTAAGTCGGTTGTTTGTTTCACTCCGCTACAATCCCGGGTTGACCCTGATAACGACTCGCTAGAGGATTCCCATGAGTGACACCCCAGTCGACAGCAGCAAGCGGACCTGGCTGATTGCCTCCACTTGCGCAGGTGCCGTAGGCGCTGGCTTTGTGGCCACACCCTTCGTCAGCAGCTTTCAACCCTCCGAACGAGCCAAAGCGGCTGGTGCGGCCGTAGAAGTGGACATTTCCGCTTTGAACCCTGGCGAAAAGCTGACCGTCGAATGGCGCGGCAAGCCCGTCTGGATCATGAAGCGCTCACCCGAGCAGCTCGAGTCCCTGAAAAAGATCGAAGGCCAGCTGGCCGATCCCGCCTCGAACCGCACCGCTTACCCCACCCCCGAATACGCCAAGAACGCCCACCGTTCGATCAAGCCCGAAATCATGGTGGCTGTGGGCATTTGCACCCACCTGGGGTGCTCGCCCGGCGACAAATTTGCCACAGGACCGCAGCCTTCGTTGCCCGATGACTGGACTGGTGGATTCCTGTGCGCTTGCCACGGCTCCACTTTTGACCTCGCTGGCCGTGTTTTCAAGAACAAGCCTGCGCCGGACAACCTCGAAGTGCCTCCGCACATGTACCTGTCAGATACCAAGCTGCTCATTGGTGAAGACAAGAAGGCCTGATGGAGAACGACATGGCTGAATACAAAGAAATTTCCCCGAACGCCCCTGCAGGCGAAAAGCTGCTCAATTGGGTGGACAACCGCTTCCCGGCTTCCAAGCTGTACAAGGAACACCTGTCCGAGTACTACGCGCCCAAAAACTTCAACTTCTGGTACTTCTTCGGCTCGCTGGCTATGCTGGTGCTGGTGATCCAGATCGTGACCGGCATTTTCCTGGTCATGCACTACAAGCCTGATGCGGCTGTGGCTTTCGCCTCTGTCGAATACATCATGCGCGATGTGCCATGGGGCTGGTTGATCCGCTACATGCACTCCACCGGTGCTTCGGCTTTCTTCGTGGTGGTGTATCTGCACATGTTCCGCGGCCTGATTTACGGCAGCTACCGCAAACCGCGCGAGCTGGTCTGGATTTTCGGTTGCGCGATCTTCCTGTGCCTGATGGCCGAAGCCTTCATGGGTTACCTGTTGCCTTGGGGCCAGATGTCCTACTGGGGCGCTCAGGTGATCGTGAACTTGTTCTCGGCCATTCCTTTCATCGGTCCTGATCTGGCTTTGCTGATCCGTGGCGATTTCGTGGTCGGCGACGCCACCCTGAACCGCTTCTTCAGCTTCCACGTGATTGCTGTGCCTTTGGTCTTGCTGGGTCTGGTTGTGGCGCACATCATTGCGTTGCACGAAGTCGGCTCCAACAACCCTGACGGCGTTGAAATCAAGGGCCCGAACGCGCCCAAAGATGCTCAAGGGCACCCTTTGGACGGCATTCCTTTCCACCCTTACTACTCGGTGCACGACATCATGGGCGTGAGCGTCTTCTTGATGGCTTTCACTGCGATCGTGTTCTTCGCGCCTGAATTCGGTGGTTACTTCCTCGAATACAACAACTTCATTCCGGCCGATCCGCTGACCACACCTTTGCACATCGCACCCGTGTGGTACTTCACACCGTTCTATTCGATGCTGCGTGCCATCACCAGCGAGATGATGTACGCCTTGATCGCTTGCGTGGTGATCGGTGCTGTCTTGGCTGTGGCCAAAGGCAAGCTGCCTCAGTTGCTCAAGGGCGCTGTGATCGGCGCCGCCGTGGTGATCTCTGCCCTGATGCTGGCCATCGATGCCAAGTTCTGGGGTGTGGTGGTCATGGGCGGTGCTGTCGTGATCCTGTTCTTCCTGCCATGGCTGGACAACAGCCCTGTCAAGTCGATCCGTTACCGTCCTGACTGGCACAAGTACCTGTACGGCGTGTTCGTGATCAACTTCCTGATCCTGGGCTACCTCGGTGTGCAGCCGCCATCGCCTATCGGTGAGCGCGTGTCCCAAGTGGGTTCCCTGTTCTATTTCGGCTTCTTCCTGTTGATGCCTTGGTGGAGCAAGCTGGGCACGCCCAAGCCCGTTCCTGACCGCGTGACTTTCACGCCTCACTGAGATCACGGAGATTCAAGAACATGAAAAACATCAAGAAACTCGCGCTGGGCTTTGTGATGGCCCTCGGCCTGATGGCTGGTGCACATGCTGCAGGTGGTGGTATTGCCTGGGACAAAGCACCCCATAAAACAAATGATTTGGCCGCTTTGCAAAACGGTGCCAAGTTGTTCGTCAACTACTGCCTGAACTGCCACTCGGCCGCATTCATGCGCTACAACCGTCTGAAAGACATCGGCTTGACAGAGCAGCAGATCAAGGACAACTTGTTGTTTGCCACTGAAAAAGTGGGTGACACCATGAAGGCTGCGATTGATCCGGCACAAGCCAAAGAGTGGTTCGGCAAGAATCCACCCGATTTGACTTTGATGGCCCGTTCGCGCTCAGGACATGGCGGCACTGGTGCGGATTACCTGTACACCTACTTGCGCACTTATTACCGTGACGAGACAAAACCTACAGGCTGGAACAACCTGGCTTATCCCAATGTGGGTATGCCCAATCCGTTGTGGGAACTCCAAGGCGAGCGTCAACCCGTTTATGAAGAAAAAGAAGAGCATGGTCATACCGTGCAAATTTTCAAAGGCTGGAAGCAAACGAAGCCCGGCACCATGACCCCTCTGGAATACGATCAGGCCATCGGCGATCTTGTCGGCTACATGCAGTGGATGGCTGAGCCCGCCCAAAACACCCGTGTACGCATCGGCGTCTGGGTCCTGATTTTCTTGTCGTTCTTTACCTTCATCGCCTGGCGTCTGAATGCTGCGTTCTGGAAAGACGTCAAGTAATTGATTGTTCACCCGGCACTGCTGCCGGGTCTTGTGGAGTGGTAGGTCTTTGGGGCCTTCCACTCTTTTTGATTTTTTGAGGAGCCTCCGCCATGATGGTGCTTTATTCCGGAACCACTTGCCCTTTTTCCCACCGTTGCCGTTTTGTGCTGTTCGAAAAAGGCATGGACTTCGAAATCCGTGATGTGGACCTCTACAACAAGCCCGAAGACATCAATGTGATGAACCCCTACGGGCAGGTGCCGATTCTGGTCGAGCGTGACCTGATCCTGTACGAGTCGAACATCATCAACGAGTACATCGACGAGCGCTTTCCGCACCCCCAGCTGATGCCCGGCGACCCCGTTGACCGCGCTCGCGTGCGCTTGTTTCTGCTCAACTTTGAGAAAGAGCTGTTCACGCATGTGTTGACGCTGGAAAACCGTGCCCTCAAAGGCAACGACAAGGCGCTGGAAAAAGCCCGCTCGCACATCCGCGACCGTTTGACACAGTTGGCCCCCGTGTTCCTGAAGAACAAGTTCATGTTGGGTGACAACTTCTCCATGTTGGACGTCGCGATTGCTCCTTTGCTGTGGCGTTTGGACTATTACGGCATCGAGCTCAGCAAAAACGCTGCGCCTTTGCTCAAGTATGCTGAGCGCATCTTCTCGCGCCCGGCCTACATCGAGGCATTGACGCCTTCTGAAAAGGTCATGCGCAAGTAAGTTCAGTTGGAGTCCACGATGATCAGTGCTACGGAACTGCCTTCCACACGTCCTTATTTGATACGTGCTTTGTATGAGTGGTGCTCTGAAAATGGTTTCACGCCTTATGTGGCCGTCAAAGTGGACAACTCGGTGCAGGTGCCTCGTGAGTATGTGCAAGGCGGTGAGATCGTGTTGAATGTCAGCATGGATGCGACCAGCTCCCTCAAGTTGGGCAATGAGTTCATCGAATTCAAAGCCCGCTTTGGTGGCAAACCACGTGACATCATGGTGCCCATCCACCGCGTCATGGCCATTTATGCACGCGAAAACGGGCAAGGCATGGCCTTTCCCGTGAGCGACGAAGAAATGCCATCACCCGCATTGGCTGCAGTGGATGTCAAGGCGGGATCGGATCAGCCAGAGGACAACCCACCGTCAGCGCCTACGGCGCCCGGTCGCCCTGCATTGAAACGTGTGAAATAAAAAAATATCTTCGCGAAGTTCAAAGTTGCGCCTGGCGCGCGTTAGAATTCAGCCCGTGCCGCTTTAGCTCAGTTGGTAGAGCACCCGCCTTGTAAGCGGTAGGTCGTCAGTTCGAATCCGACAAGCGGCACCACAATCCTGAAAAGCTCCGACTCCTGTCGGGGCTTTTTTTTCGCCTCAAGCTGAGCGGGTCTGCACTTTGATCCGGATCGAGCTCACACCCAGGTCTTTGCTGTTGAGGTGGGCTTGCAACGCGGGTAGCAGTTGGCGCAATTTGGCGGCAACGGCATTGGAGCTCACCAGCAAACACCAGCAACCCTCTTCAATTGGACCGGCTTGAATGCTGCTGCGCAAGGGCGCAGGTAACAAACTGCGAATGGCCAGCAAGCGTTCAGACGATTCACGCACCCGCCCCATCAGCAAAGCCAGGCTGGGGGATTGCTGGGCGGCTTCTTGCAAAGGGATGGCGTGGTGGCGTCTGAGCATGGTGAGGTGAGGTTAAGCTCATTATCCTGCAGGCTGTGCATGGGGCTTGCCGAGCGCGTCAAGGGCCATCGTCAGAGGCTAAAATCAAAGCTCAAGGGGTGGCGCATGACGACCAGCCCGGACCTGATGCTGTTAAAGCACCAAGTCAGCTTCTCTCTCAACTTTTAACACGACAGGATAGACGGTCTGTTTTTCAGCCCTGGGCTGAAGGTGGATCTAATCGACATGGCCATCCCATTCCTCACCAAAATTTTCGGAAGTCGCAACGACCGCTTGCTCAAGCAATATCGCAAAACGGTGGAGCGCATCAACGCGCTGGAGGCTGGGCTTGAGGGTTTGAGCGATGACGAGCTGAGGGCCAAAACGCAGAACTTCCGGGAGCGTTGTGCGGCTGGTGAAACCTTGGACGCTTTGCTGCCTGAAGCCTTTGCCGTGGTTCGCGAAGGCTCCAAACGCGTCATGAAGATGCGTCACTTTGACGTGCAGCTGGCCGGCGGTATTGCCTTGCACAACGGCAAGATTGCGGAGATGCGCACCGGTGAGGGCAAAACATTGACCTCTACCTTGCCTGCGTATTTGAATGCGATTGCTGGCAAGGGCGTGCACGTGGTCACCGTGAACGATTACCTGGCTACCCGCGATGCGCAATGGATGGGCAAGCTTTACAACTTCCTGGGCTTGACGGTGGGCATCAACCTGTCGCAATTACCTCGCGAAGATAAGCAGGCCGCTTACAACTCGGACATCACCTACGGCACCAACAACGAGTATGGTTTTGACTACCTGCGCGACAACATGGTCTATGAGGCCCACGACCGGGTTCAGCGGCCTCTGAATTACGCCATCATCGACGAGGTCGACTCGATCCTGATCGATGAGGCCCGCACGCCGCTCATCATCAGCGGCCAGGCCGAAGACCACACGGCCACCTACATGGCCATGAACCAGGTTGTGCCTTTGCTGACCCGCCAGGAAGGCGAAGCCGACCCGCGCACAGGTGAGGGCATCATCACCCCGGGCGACTTCACGGTGGATGAAAAATCGCACCAGGTGTTTTTGACCGAAGACGGTCACGAAAAAGCCGAGGCGGTGCTGTCGCAGATGGGCCTGATTCCTGAAGGCGCGAGCCTGTACGATCCGGCCAACATCACGCTGATGCACCACCTGAATGCGGCTTTGCGTGCGCAGCACCTGTACCACCGTGACCAACACTATGTGGTGCAAGACGGCGAGATCATCATCGTGGACGAGTTCACCGGCCGTTTGATGACCGGACGACGCTGGAGCGATGGCCTACACCAAGCTGTTGAAGCCAAAGAGGGCGTGCAGATTCAGGCCGAAAACCAGACGCTGGCCTCGATCACCTTCCAGAACTATTTCCGTCTTTACAACAAGATCGGCGGCATGACGGGTACGGCCGATACCGAAGCGTATGAGTTTCAGGAAATCTACGGTCTGGAGACCGTGGTCATTCCACCGCACCGCAAGAGCCAGCGCGAAGACCAGCTGGACCGCGTGTACAAGACATCGCAAGAGCGTTACACGGCGGCCATTGCCGACATCCGTGAATGCCATGAGCGCGGCCAGCCGGTGCTGGTGGGCACCACCTCGATTGAAAACTCCGAGCTGATTTCCCAATTGCTCACACAGGCCAAGCTGCCGCACCAGGTGTTGAATGCCAAGCAGCACGCCCGCGAAGCCGACATCGTGGCGCAGGCTGGACGGCCTGCCATGATCACCATCGCCACCAACATGGCGGGGCGTGGCACCGACATTGTCTTGGGCGGCAACATCGAAAAAGACGTGCAAGCCATTGAGGCCGACGAGAGCTTGTCTGCCGAGGAACGCCAGCGCCGTGTCCAGGACTTGCGCGAGCAATGGAAAGTGACCCATGAGCAGGTCAAGGCCGCAGGCGGCTTGCGCATCATTGCCACAGAACGTCACGAATCACGGCGCATCGACAACCAGTTGCGCGGCCGCTCTGGTCGGCAAGGTGACCCTGGCTCTTCGCGTTTTTACCTGAGCCTGGACGATCCGCTCATGCGCATTTTTGCGGGTGATCGTGTGCGCTCCATCATGGACCGCCTGAAGATGCCCGAGGGTGAGGCCATTGAGGCGGGTATTGTGACGCGCAGCATCGAAAGTGCGCAGCGCAAAGTCGAAGCCCGCAACTTTGACATCCGCAAGCAGCTGCTGGAATACGACGATGTGTCGAACGACCAGCGCAAGGTGATTTACCAGCAGCGCAATGACATTCTGGATGCGACCGATCTGAACAAGCAGATCGCAGGTTTGCGTGAAGGCTGCTTCACCGACCTGGTGCGCCAATACGTGCCCGCCGAGTCGGTGGAAGAGCAATGGGACCTGGGCAGCCTGGAAAAGGTCTTGGCCGAAGAATGGTCAATGGACCTGGGCCTGCAAGCCAAAGTGCAAGCGGCCAGCGCCATCACCGACGAAGACATTCTGGAGATGGTTTTGGCGGCCGCCAATGCCCAGTTCGACGCCAAGCTGGACTTGGTGGGGGCGGACAACTTCATCTCGTTTGAGCGCATGATTTTGTTGCAGAGCATTGACACGCACTGGCGTGAGCACCTGAGCGCGCTCGACTATCTGCGCCAGGGCATCCATTTGCGCGGCTACGCGCAAAAGCAGCCCAAGCAGGAATACAAACGCGAAGCTTTCGAGTTGTTTGGCCAATTGCTCGACGCCGTTAAAAACGAGGTGACGCGCACGTTGATGACGGTGCGCATCGATTCAGGCGACCAAATCCAGCAAGCCGCGCAGGACATTGAAGCGCGTGCCGAGCACATCAGCAATGTGACCTACAGCGCGCCCGACGAGACCGGCCAGGCCCAGACACAGCCTGCGGCCGATTTGTCCAGCTTGGCCAACGAATGGGGTCAAGTGGGCCGCAACGACCCTTGCCCTTGTGGCAGCGGCAAAAAATTCAAGCAGTGCCACGGCAAGCTGGCTTGAGGTGCTGAATGAGGCAAAGCGGGCTGAGGCCCGTTTTGTTCTTTTGCCCAATGGATGTTTTCCTGTTTTCTGAAAGAACGACATGCCTGTGAACTTACCAGCCTTAGATCCTGCACAACTGAGTCCCATTGCGGGTGTCCGGATTGGCATTGCTGAAGCCGGTGTGCGCAAAGCCAATCGCAAAGACCTCACGGTGTTTTTGCTGGACGAAGGCACCAGCGTGGCGGGCGTGTTCACCCGAAACCGTTTTTGCGCCGCGCCCGTGCAGGTCTGCCGTGAGCACCTGGCCGCTGGCAACGCAGTACGCGCTCTGGTCATCAACACCGGCAACGCCAATGCGGGCACGGGCGCGCCGGGCCTGGCCCACGCCCGCCATACCTGCGAGGCCCTGGCCGGTTTGCTGCAATGCACGCCCGCGCAAGTGCTGCCTTTCTCCACGGGCGTGATCATGGAGCCGCTGCCGGTTGAGCGCATTGTGGCGGGCCTGCCTGCTGCACTGGCAGACGCGCAAGCCGCTCACTGGGCCAAGGCCGCAGAAGGCATCATGACCACCGACACCGTACCCAAAGCGGCCAGCGTGCAGGTTCAGGTGGGCGGACAAACCGTCAGCATCACCGGCATCAGCAAAGGCGCGGGCATGATCCGCCCCAACATGGCCACCATGCTGGGTTTTGTGGCCACCGATGCCTGCATCGCCCCGGCCCTGCTGCCCGAGCTGGCCAAGCGCCTGGCCGATGGTTCGTTCAACCGCATCACCATCGACGGCGACACCTCGACCAACGATTCTTTCATGCTGATCGCCACACACAAGGCGGCGCATGCACCCATCACGTCGCTGGACAGCGCCGACGGCCAGGCCTTGTTGCAGGGCCTGATGCAAGTGGCCCGGCAGTTGGCGCACGCCATCGTGCGAGATGGCGAAGGTGCCACCAAGTTCATCACGGTGCAGGTTGAAGGCGGCCGCACGGGCGAGGAGTGCCGCCAGGTGGCTTATGCGATCGCACATTCGCCGCTGGTCAAAACGGCTTTCTTTGCCAGCGACCCGAACCTGGGCCGCATCCTGGCCGCTGTGGGTTATGCGGGCATCGAGGACCTTGACCAGGGCCTGATCGAGCTGTACCTAGACGATGTGCATGTGGTCTCCAAGGGCGGACGCCGCGCCGAGTACCGCGAAGAAGACGGCCAGCGCGTCATGAAAGGCAGTGAGATCACCGTACGCGTGGGCCTGGGCCGTGGCACGGCCAGCGACACGGTGTGGACGTGCGACCTGAGCCACGATTACGTCACCATCAACGCCGATTACCGTTCATGAATACACCTGCCACTTCCGCATTGGACCAACTGCTGGCCAAAGTCAGCCAATTGGTTGACCGCATTGAATCGGTCTTGCCCCAACCCCTGTCGGCCCCCGACTGGACGCAGGCCATTGCCTGGCGCTACCGCAAGCGCTCGTCCGGCCACGGCGTGCTGGAGCCGGTGCGCCATGTGGCGGCCATGACGCTGGCGGACCTGAAGGAAATCGACGATCAAAAGGAAAAGCTGCAGCGCAACACCGAGCAGTTTGTGCAAGGCCGCCCGGCCAACAATGTGCTGCTGACGGGCGCACGCGGCACCGGCAAGTCCTCGCTCATCAAGGCATGCTTGAACACCTACGCGCCGCAAGGCCTGCGTTTGATTGAAGTGGACAAGGAAGACCTGACGGACCTGCCTGACATCATCGAGGTGGTGGCGGGTCGGCCTGAAAAATTTGTGGTCTATTGCGATGACTTGAGCTTTGAAGACGGCGAGCCGGGCTACAAGGCGCTCAAGTCAATCCTGGACGGCACCGTGGCCGCATCGACCCCCAATGTGCTGGTGTACGCCACCAGCAACCGCCGTCACCTCTTGCCCGAATACATGAGCGAGAACCTCACCTACAAACACACCGACGATGGCGAAGTCCATCCTGGTGAGGGCGTGGAAGAGAAAATCTCCTTGTCCGAGCGCTTTGGGCTGTGGATCAGTTTCTACCCCTTCTCGCAAGACGAGTACCTGACCATTGCAGGTCAGTGGCTCAGCGCTTTGGGGGCCACACCTGCGCAGATCGATGCTGCTCGCCCCGATGCGCTGCTCTGGGCTCTGGAGCGTGGTTCGCGCAGTGGTCGTGTGGCTTACCAGTTTGCCCGCGACATGATGGGTCGGCAAGCCTCTCAGGCATGAGCCAGGATCTGCTGGTCGCCGATGGCGAGCGTGAGCGGCAAGACCTGGCTGCCGGCCAGGCCGAACGCGCCGTGGTGGATGTGGCGGTGGGCGTGTTGATGCAGGCCGACGGCCGATTCTTGCTGACCTCGCGCCCCGAGGGCAAGGTGTATGCAGGCTACTGGGAGTTTCCCGGTGGCAAGCTGGAGACCGGCGAGTCGGTCGAGCAAGCGCTGCGCCGTGAACTGCAAGAGGAGCTGGGCATCACCATCGGGCAAGCACAGGTCTGGAAAACCCAGATGGTCGATTACCCCCACGCCTTGGTCAGGCTGCATTTTTGCAAGGTGTGGGACTGGCAGGGCGAGCTGCAAATGCGCGAAGCCCAGTCGCACGCTTGGCAGAACTTGCCGGTGGAAGTGGTGCCGGTGTTGCCGGGCACGGTGCCGGTTTTGGGGTGGTTGGCCGAAGAGCGCAGCTTCAGCGGAGCCACCCACGCGGGATGACACGCTTGATGGATGCGATGCAGGCCGGCGCGACAGGTTTATTGCAAGCGCGGATCGCCAAACGTCTCGTCGGGTGGGGTGTCGTCGGGCAGTTTGAATTCTTCGCTGGCCCAAGCCCCCAGATCAACGCCTTTGCAACGCGCGCTGCAAAACGGTCGGTAGGGGTTAGCCGGGCTGTACAGGCTCTGGCCCGCGCAGGCAGGGCAGCGCACATGGCGGGGTTTGAAAGATGGCGTCTGATTCGCGTTGCTCATGCACACAAAGCCATCTCGAATGGCACGTCTTCGGACGTGCTGACCAATTTGCCATCGCTTTGCTGGCGCATCATGCGGATCACCACCAGCAATCGGTTGCAGCTGATTTCGGGCGTGATGCCCAAAGCCGGGTCAATTTTCAGGCGAAGCAATTGGTAGGTGCGGCCTTGGGGCAAATTTTGCTGCAATTGACCTGAGGCGGCCATGACTTTTTGGTTGGTGCCGGACTCTCGCAGCATTTGCAAAAGCATCTGGATGGCGTTGGCCATGGGTGCAAAAGGGGCAGCCCATGCGCTCAGGTCAGCAGTCCTGCTGGCCGCTGAATGGTGTTGCCAGGCGTGGTAAGCAGGCAAGTCAAATTCGCACGTACCACCCGGGATGACCACTCGGCTTCGAAGGGCCATCAAAAAGTCGTTTTCAGTCAGGCTTTGGCCAATTTTCCCCGTGACCTGGTTCAGGGCATCAAAATGGCCGTCGAGTTGGGCGATCAGGCCGTCCAGTGCTTTTTCGGAAATGGCGGGGTTGCCCCGGTAACTGCTGTAGATCTGCTTTTGACGTTCCAGCTCTTTGAGCACATCGGATTTGAGTTCCGAGCGTGTGCCCACTTCCATGATTTCAAACAGGGTGGTCAGCGCAAAGTGGTGATCCATGGCGTCAACCCGCTGGATCAACTGACCCAGGCGGCTGAACAGTTGCTGCAACCGCAAATAGGTGCGGATGCGCTCGTTGAAGGGGTATTCGTACAGTATCACGCAGCGTTTTCCAATGCCGCAATCATAGCCCGAAGTCAGCGGCCACTTGAGTTACTTGGGCCTCTAATTCGGCCAAGTTCAGTCCTTGGTTGAAGATCACGGCATCGGCACAAGCCAGTCGTTGAGCGCGTGTGGCTTGCAGGCCGATGATGCGTCGAATCTCCCCGGCGCTGAGCCCGCTTCGCTGCATTACCCGCTGACACTGGGTGTCTTCGTCGCAATCGACCACGACCACCCGGTCCACCTGGCGTCGCCACCGGTCACCAGACTCCACCAGCAAAGGCACATCAAAGACCAAACAGCGGTGTCCCTGCGCGATGGCGTCCTGGGTCTGCTCGGCGGTGATCTGGCTGACCAAAGGATGAATGATCTGCTCGAGTTGGCGCTTGGCTTGGGGGTCTTTGAACACCCGCTCGCGCATGGCTTGGCGGTCCATCGCGCCGTCGGGTCCGACCATGTCGGCCCCAAAGGTACGGGCGATGGCCTCCATGGCACGCCCCGAGGGCGCGGTCACACTGCGCGAGATGGCATCCGCGTCAATGACCGCAGCACCATGGGCCAAGCACAGGCCCGCCACGGTGCTTTTGCCGCTGCCAATGCCCCCGGTCAAGCCGATGCGCCAAATGCGATGGGTTGTCATGTTCGATCAAATCTGAAAGCCTGGCAGGGGGCCAAAGAGCATGACCCACAGGCCTGCGAAAACCAGAAAGGGTCCGAAAGGGATGTAGCCCTCTTTGGTCAATTTCTTGCGAAACCGTAACCATAACCCAAGCGCTGCGCCTGTGACAGAGGCGATCAGCACCAGTGACAGCAAGGCAGGCCACCCGAGCCAGGCCCCCAAGGCAGCGAGCAACTTGAAGTCGCCCTGACCCATGCCCTCTTTGCCCGTCACCAACTTGAACAGCCAGTAAACCGACCACAAGAAAAGGTAGCCAGCGACAGCGCCCCATAGGGACGTGGACAAAGCCGAGCCCGTCAAGTGAAGGCTGCTGGCCAGCAAACCCGACCAAATCAGGGGTTGCGTGATCGCATCGGGCAGCAAAGTGGTGTCTGCATCGATGGCCGCCAGCGCAATCAGTGCGGCCGCGAACCCCGACCAGGCCAAGGCTTCGATGCCAAAGCCGTAGCGCACGAAGATCCAGACGAACAGGGCACTGGTGATCAGCTCAATCCCGGGATAACGCCATCCAATGGGCGCTTGGCAATAACGACAGCGGCCCTTGAGCATCAGGTAGCTCAGCACCGGGATGTTGTCATGCCAGCTCAATGCGTGCTGGCAATGGGGGCAGTGGGAGCCTGGCTTGGCCAGGTTGTAGGGGGGCGCCTCGGTTTCTGGGGGCATCTCTTGCGCGTCAAGTGCTTCGGCCTGCCATTGGGCCTGCAGCATCTGCGGCAAACGGTGAATGACCACGTTCAGAAAACTGCCAATGACCAGGCCCAGCAAGCCAGGCAAGCAAAACATGAAAAAGGCGTCGTTCATTTCAAAAAGCTTGACCCAGACGAAAAATAGGCAAATACATGGCAACCAAAATACATCCAATGAAGCCGCCCAGCACCACAATGATCAAGGGCTCCAGCAAGCTCGACAGGCCATTGACCTGGTCGTCCATCTCGGTTTCCATGAGGCCGGCAGCCCTGGCCAGCAAGCTGTCCAATGACCCGGTTTCTTCTCCCGTGGCACACAACTGCACAATCATCGCCGGAAATCGACCTGTTTGGGTCAAGGCCTCACTCAAACTGCTGCCTTGCGCGACCCGGCGTTGCAGTTGCAGTGTGATACGTTCGAAGACCGGATGATCGCACGCTTGGGCGGTGGGCCCCAAAGCCTCGGTCAAAGGCACGCCTGCGGACAACAAGGCGGACAGGGTTTGTGCCCAGCGTGCGACCACCGAGGTGGTCATGAGAGGGCCTACAACGGGCCAACGCAGCAGCCACCGGGCAAGCCACTGCCGGGCTTGGCTGACCGCTTGGCTGGATCGGCGCACCAACCAGACTCCTGAAAGGGCGACAACCAGCAGCAGCGGCCCGGAGTTGACCAGGGCGTCGCTGAACCCCACCACAAGCTGGGTGGCCCAAGGCAGTTCGGCACCAAAGGACTGGAAAACGTCTTGAAACACGGGCACGACAAACACCAGGATCATCACCAAAATACCGATCGCCACCGACAAAACGGCGCAAGGGTACATCAGCGCGGAACGTATCTTGGAGCGTACGGCTTCGTTTTTTTCCAGTGTCACGGACAAGCGCTCCATCATGGTTTCCAAAATGCCGGCGGACTCACCCGCTTGCACCATGTGCACATAAAGCCCGCTGAAATGTGGGGAGTGCTTGGCCAACGCAAGGTGCAAGCTGAGACCGGCCTCCACATCGCTTTGAACAGACTGCATGGTTTGCACCAGCGCTGGCGACACCATGCTGCGGCACAGCATGTTGAGCGCTTGCAAAAGTGGCACCCCCGCGCGCAACAAGGCGGCCAACTGTCGGGTCATGGCCGCCAAATCCTTGGGGCGAACTTTGGGGGCTTTGTCCCACCAAAGGCGTTGTAACTGCACATGTTGCAGGCCTTGTCTTCGCAACTGCGCACGGGCCAGATCGGCGTTGACTGCGTTCAAGCGTCCCTGGACCGGTTGGCCCTGAGCGTTCAGCCCTTTCCACGCAAAGGCCGGGTGCGCATGCCGGGTCGGACCGGTGTTCATGCGCCTGTCCTGGTGGCTGCCAGCACTTCGTCCAGCGATGTGATGCCTTGCAGCACTTTTCGCAAGCCCGCCAGACGCAAGCTGGCCACGCCTTCGCGCTGTGCTTGTTGTTCGATTTCCTGACTGCCTGCATCCCGCAGCACCAGGTTTTGCATCTCGGCGCTCATGGGCATGACCTGGAAAATACCTGTGCGACCGGAGAAGCCTTTGTGACATTGTTCGCATCCTGCTGGCGTAAAAACCTCGACCTGTTCGTCGGTCAAGAGGGCCAAGGGAAGACCGGCTTGGTGCAAGACGGCAGAGGGCAATGACGTGCTTTTTTTGCAGTGGGGGCACAGGCAGCGCACCAGCCGTTGGGCCGTGATCAGCGTCACGCTGGCCGCAATGTTGTAAGGCGCTGTGCCCATGTTGCGCAAGCGCACCAGCGTGCCGGGGGCGTCGTTGGTGTGCAGTGTGGAGAGCACCAAATGACCGGTCTGGGCGGCCTGAATGGCGATATTGGCTGTCTCCAGGTCGCGCACTTCACCTACCATCAAAATGTCCGGGTCTTGCCGCAAAAAGGCCCGCAATGCCACGGCAAAACTCAGGCCTGGTTTGTCTTGCACGTTGACCTGGTTGATGCCCTCCAGCTGGATTTCGCATGGATCTTCCACGGTGGCGATGTTCACTTCGGGCGTGTTCAGCAGGTTCAGGCAGGCGTACAGCGACTGCGTTTTGCCCGAGCCTGTGGGGCCGGTGACCAGCACCATCCCATGTGGGGCGCGTATCGCCTCGATCAGCCGGTTCAGGTCTTCAGGCTCATAACCGAGTTTGCGCAGGTCAAGTTGAGCTTGTGCTGTGTCCAGTATTCGGATCACCAGCTTTTCACCAAACAAGGTGGGCAAGGTGCTGATGCGCAGATCCAGTTCGCGCCCTCCGGCCAGTTGCAGTTTCATGCGGCCGTCCTGCGGGAGGCGTTTTTCAGCGATATCGAGCCGTGACAGCACTTTGATGCGCGACGCCAGCCGGTCTTTGAGGGCCATGTGTGGCATGGCCAACTCGCGTAATTCACCATCGATTCGCATGCGCACCCTGTAATGGTGCTCATAGGGTTCAAAGTGAAGGTCGGATGCTCTCAGGCTGACGGCCTGCTCCAGCAGTTGTTGCAGGTAACTCACCACGGGCGCGTCATCGTGTCCGGTGAGTGAAGGTCGTGTCTGAACAGATTCCATGGGCCCTCGCCAATCATTTGAATACCAAGGAATTCAAATGATGGTGCTTGCTGTGCGATTTGTAAATGCCTCCTTGTGGGCTGTCCGGCGCGGCTCAAGGCCCACAGACCCCTCAAAAAGGACGCTCGTCAAGGACCTCTGTTGCAGTGAGTCTTTCGCACTTCCCTCAAAATCCTTTTCGTTCATTTCATAACAGGAGACAAACATGCATGTTGGCATTGCAGGCATCGGCAAGATGGGCAAAGCGATTGGGTTTCGGTTGTTGTCATTGGGCATGCCCGTGACGGTTTGGAATCGCACCGCTGAGCGTGCCCAGCCCTTGCTGGATGCGGGTGCTCATTGGGCTGAATCACCCAAAGCCTTGGCAGAGTCTGTCGATGTGGTCATCACTTTGTTGACCAATGAGGCGGCGCTCGACGACGTTTATGGCTCGGCTTCGGGACTGCTGGCGGGCCAGGTTCAAAACAAAATATTCATCGACATGAGCACGGTTCGTCCTGCCAAACCGCAAGAAATGGCCCAGCGTGTGCAAGCGGTCCAAGCCCGTTTTCTGGAGTGTCCGGTCGGCGGCAGCGTGGGGCCCGCCAAAGAAGGCAAATTGTTGGGCTTTGTCGGCGGCGATGCGCAGGACTTGCAAAAAGTGCAGGCCCTGCTCGACGTGATGTGCCGTCGTGTGGAGCATGTGGGGCCGCACGGTGCGGGGGCGACCATGAAACTGGCCGTCAATTTGCCGTTGATGGTGTATTGGCAAACCCTGGGTGAGGCACTGTCTTTGGTAGAACCATTGGGCCTTGATCCCCAGCGCGTCATCGACATCCTGTCGGATTCATCGGGTGGGCCCAACATGCTCAAAGTGCGTGGTGGCATGATCGCCAAGACCCTTACCCAGAAAAAAAGCGATCAGGTCACGGTCAATGTGGCGACGATGCGCAAAGACATGCAAGCCATGCTGGACCAGGGCTTAGCAACGCACAAAAACTTGCCTTTGACGGCCTTGGCTCTGGAGAAGTTCGAATCGGCCGCACAAAGCGGACTCGATTCGAAGGATTGTTCAGAGCTGTTGGTGTGGTGGTTGTCCCAGGGCAGCCGCGCCTGAGTTGCGCGCAGCGGCCTGGATGTGCGCGTCACTCGAGGCGCATTTCCCGGATGATGGCGCGGAATTGGTCCATCTGACGGCGCAACATGGCATCTTGCTCAGCCGGTGTTGAGCCGACGCCTTCGGCACCCAGGTCGTTCAGTCGCTTGACCACATCGGGGTGGCGCACAGCAGCGATCACTTCCTTGTTCAGGCGATCAATGATCTCCTTGGGCGTTTTGGCTGGGGCAAATACCCCGTTCCAGCCTTCCAGCTCCAGGTTGGGAAAGCCCAGCTCCCGCACGGTGGGCACATCCGGCAGGCCCGCGATGCGTTTGGACGCCGTCGTGGCCAATGCCTTCAGCGTACCGGCCTTGATCTCGGCCAGGGAGGAAGACAATTGATCGCCGCCGACCTGGAGTCGCCCCGCCAGCAACTCCTGCTTGAGAGGGGCCGCACCCTTGAATGGAATGTGGGTGATATTGACTTTGCCTTCTTTCTTGAAGGCTTCACCCAGTACGTGCATGGTGGAGCCCGGACCCGTTGAGCCGTAGTTGTATTGCAGCGCGGGGTTGGTGCGCAGCAAATTGGCCAGCTCCTTCAGGTCTTTGGCGGGCACGCTCGGGCTCGCCGTCCAGACAAAAGGCACATACACCGCGATTGACACCCCGGCAAAGTCGGTGTCCACATTGAAGGGTGAACGGTTGGCCAGGGTTTGGGCCACCGAGGCCAACGGAAACGACAGGTTGTGCATCAAGATGGTGTAACCATCGGGGGCCGCTTTGGCCATCAAGTCGGCACCGATCGCGCCACCTGCACCGCCCCGGTTGTCGACCGTGACGGGCTGGCCCATGGATTCGCTCATTCTTTGCGCCACGATGCGGGCAACAATGTCGGTGGTACCCCCTGCAGGGAAGGGCACGATCATCTTGATGGGTTTGCTGGGGTAGGACTGCGCCAGGCTCATGGGGTGAAGCGCCAGCGTCACCAGGCCCAGCAAGCCAGAGGCGCAGATGCGGCGCCATTTTTGAGGTATCAAACGCATGAAGTCTCCTTGTGGTTATGACCCCTGCCCATGCAGAGCAGGGGGCAAAAATCACTATCACACAAGTCAATTGACCCAGCGCATCACCAAAGTGACAAGCCCTTGATCTGCACACGCTTTTGGGCCGAGAGCGCTTCAGCAGACGCGCCGTGCGATTTTGTGAATGGCCGACGTGGGATCGATTTCCATCCACTCGTGAAGCATGCCCTGGCGACCGATGACCTTGCCCGTCAGCATGGCACCGCTGTAGTAGGTCAGGTGCATCACACGTGCCATTTTGGCTTTGCAGTTGATCATCAATTGAGACTGCGCAGACAGGTAAGGCAGGCCTTCAGCGGTGCTTTGAGGTTTTTTGTAATCGATCGCGCTCCACACAACCTTGCGGCCCGCTTCTTCCGTGACGGAGTGGGCATCGATGTAGAACATGCCTTGGTCGTTCAAAACGATGGCATCCCATTTGGGTGTGGCCATGCTGGGGCATGCCAAAACCGCAGACAAGCCGATGAGCGCCAGGGTGGATGTTTTGAAGGATTTCATGTTCATTCCTGGCCGAGGCACGGCAGTCAGGTGCGTCGATCAAGCAACTGTGAAGCCAGCACCACCATGGCTTGACGGTGTGTGTTGTCAGGCAGCTGAAGGGCCGCATCGATCGCCCTTTGTGCCTCGGCCGCAGCGGCATGCCGGGTGGCTTCCAGAGCGCCGGTTTCACGCACGATCGCCACAATATCGGACAGGCGTTCAACGCTCCCAGTTTCTATGGCTTCGCGCACGGTCTGGCTTTGCGTGGCGCTGCCACGCTGCATGGCCAGAATCAAAGGCAAGGTGGCCTTGCCTTCGCGCAGGTCATCGCCCAGGTTTTTGCCCATTTCAGCGGCGTTGCCGTCGTAGTCGAGCACGTCGTCGATGACCTGGAATGCGGTGCCCAGGGCCTGACCGTAATCAGCGCACGCGGATTCAATGGCTGCATGGCTGCCCGCCAGGATGGCACCCAAACGGGCGCTGGCTTCGAACAACTTGGCAGTTTTGGAGCGAATCACGCGCAGATAGCCCTCCTCATCCAGGGAGGCGTCGTGCATGTTCATCAGCTGCAGAACTTCGCCTTCGGCAATCACGTTGGTCGCATCGGCCAGGATTTGCATGACGCGCATGCTGTCCGCATCGACCATCATTTGAAAGGCGCGCGAGTACAAAAAGTCGCCAACTAGCACGCTGGCAGGGTTGCCAAAACTTTCATTGGCCGTGGGCCTGCCGCGTCTGAGTGTGGACTCGTCCACCACATCGTCGTGCAGCAAAGTGGCGGTGTGGATGAATTCGACCACCGCAGCCAGGTTGTGTCGTTGGTTGCCTGTGTAACCCAGGGCGCCGCAGGTCAGCAGCAGCAGCACTGGGCGCAGGCGCTTGCCGCCAGCGGAAATGATGTATTTCGCGACTTCGCCGACCAATGGAACACCCGAATCGAGCCGGTCGGCAATGACACGGTCAACCTCGGCCATGTCAGGGGCCACGAGTTCAAGAACGGCGGTGGTGCTGTTTTCTGAGGCAGACAACTTGGGGTATCCGGCAGGGTTGACTGGCAGTGCCGAGTCGGGAAGAAGCCAGCCATTTTGACAGCTTCATATGCGCACTCATTATAGGGACAGCGTCAGGCGGTGGCTTGTTCATGAACGGGATCGCAGGAGCGGTTTGCCAGGCGGGGGTGGTTCGTGCTAAAATCGCGGGTTCCTTGGGGATTAGCCCTTGGAAACTTCCATTCAAAGAGGTCATTTATGTACGCGGTCATAAAAACCGGTGGCAAACAGTATCGTGTTGTCGCTGGCGAAAAAATTAAAGTAGAACAGATTGCTGCGGACGTTGGCCAGGAAATCGTGATTGATCAAGTTTTGGCCGTCGGTACCGGCGCTGAACTCAAGATCGGCACGCCCCTGGTGTCCGGCGCCACAGTCAAAGCCACAGTTTTGGCGCATGGCAAGCACGACAAAGTGCACATCTTCAAGATGCGCCGTCGTAAGCACTATCAGAAACGTCAGGGTCACCGCCAGCAGTTCACCGAACTGCAAATCGGCGCGATCTCTGCCTGAGGAGAATAGGTCATGGCACAGAAAAAAGGCGGCGGCTCTACGCGCAACGGTCGTGATTCCAAGCCAAAGATGCTGGGCGTCAAGGCTTTCGGTGGTGAACTGATCAGCGCTGGCTCGATCATCGTTCGTCAACGTGGCACCAAGTTCCATGCGGGCAGCAATGTCGGTATCGGCAAGGACCACACTTTGTTTGCCCTGGTGGACGGTCACGTGTCGTTCTCCACCAAAGGTGAGCTCAGCAAGCACATGGTCAACGTGACACCGGCTGTTTAAGCCTGTCTCGCCCATTGCGAAGAGGAGCCCCGCAAGCCGGGGCTTTTCGCATTTTGGCTCGCTGCTATTTGAATGGCGAGTCCCAAGCTACACTGGAAATCTCATGAAGTTCGTTGACGAAGCCTATATTGACATCGCCGCAGGTGACGGCGGGAACGGCTGCGTCTCGTTCCGTCATGAAAAGTACAAGGAATTCGGGGGGCCCAACGGGGGCGATGGCGGGCGTGGCGGGCATGTGTTCGCTTATGCAGACATCAACCTCAATACCCTGGTCGATTACCGTTACTCGCGTCGCCACGAAGCCAAGCGTGGCCAGCACGGCATGGGCTCTGACATGTTCGGTGCGGCCGGTGACGATGTGACGCTGAAAATGCCGGTGGGCACCATCATCACCGACGCCGAAACGGGCGAAGTGCTGTACGAACTGTTGGTGCCGGGTGAAACCATCATGATTGCCAAGGGAGGCGACGGTGGTTTTGGGAACATGCGCTTCAAGAGCGCGATCAACCGTGCCCCGCGCCAAAAAACACCCGGCTGGTTGGGTGAGAAAAAAGAGCTCAAGCTCGAATTGAAGGTGCTGGCCGATGTGGGTCTGCTGGGCATGCCCAACGCAGGCAAATCCACCTTCATCGCGGCCGTCTCCAACGCTCGCCCCAAAATTGCTGATTACCCTTTCACCACCTTGCACCCCAATCTGGGTGTGGTCCGTGTGGGCCCCGAGCAAAGCTTTGTGGTGGCCGATGTGCCGGGTTTGATCGAAGGCGCCTCCGAAGGTGCGGGTCTGGGGCACTTGTTTCTGCGCCATTTGCAACGCACACGGTTGCTGTTGCATGTGGTCGACTTTGCGCCGTTTGACGAAAACGTCGATCCGGTGCAGCAAGCCAAGGCCATCGTGGCCGAGCTGAAAAAATACGATCCCGGCCTCTACAACAAGCCGCGCTGGTTGGTGCTCAACAAGCTGGACATGGTGCCAGCCGACGAGCGCGAGGCGCGCGTGAAAGACTTCATCAAGCGCATGCGCTACAAAGGTCCGGTTTTCCAGATTTCAGCTTTGACCCGCGAAGGTTGTGAGCCGCTGATCAAGGAAATCTACAAGCACATCCGTGCCCAGCAGATCATTGAGCAGGGTGTGGTGGACATTGATCCTCGCTTCAAGGAGCAGGACAAGCCGCAAGAGCCCGATGCGGATGATCCGCGCTTCAAGCCGCTGCCCTCGGACGCCGACTGACACGTACACCTCGGTCCCTGTCAAGCGCTGTTTCAACGCCAAGCCTACACCTCAGCATGACCTCTGCCGCCGTTTCCACCCTCTTGCGCGATGCGCGCCGCATCGTCGTCAAAGTTGGCTCCAGCCTGGTGACCAACGAAGGTCGCGGTCTGGACGAGGGGGCGATTGGCGAATGGTGCCGCCAAATGGCGCTGCTCAGCGCCCAAGGCAAAGAAGTGGTCATGGTGTCCAGCGGCGCGATTGCCGAAGGCATGAAGCGCCTGGGCTGGACCACCCGCCCGAGCGAAGTGCCCGCCTTGCAAGCGGCGGCTGCTGTTGGGCAGATGGGCCTGGCGCAGATGTACGAAACCAAGCTGCGTGAAAACGGCATGGGCAGCGCCCAGGTGCTGCTGACGCACGCCGATCTGGCTGACCGCGAACGCTACCTCAATGCCCGCTCCACCTTGCTCACCTTGCTGCAGCACCGCGTGCTGCCGGTCATCAACGAAAACGACACGGTCGTCAACGACGAGATCAAGTTTGGCGACAACGACACCCTGGGTGCCCTGGTGGCCAACCTGATCGAAGCCGATTTGTTGGTCATCCTGACCGACCAAAAAGGCCTGTACACCGCCGATCCGCGCAAAGACCCCTCCGCCACGTTCGTGCACGAGGCCCGTGCAGGCGACCCCACGCTGGAAACCATGGCCGGTGGTGCAGGCTCCAGCTTGGGCAAGGGCGGCATGATCACCAAAATTTTGGCGGCCAAACGGGCTGCGGGCTCTGGGGCATCGACTGTGATTGCTTGGGGGCGCGAACCCGATGCCCTGCTGCGCTTGTGTCAGGGCGACAACATGGGCACCTTGCTGGTGGCCCAAACCGCCAAGCAACAGGCCCGCAAACAATGGATGGCCGACCACTTGCAGTTGCGCGGTTCGGTCACGGTGGATGCTGGTGCTGCCCACAAGGTGCTTAACGAAGGCAAGAGCCTGCTGCCCATCGGCATGAAAGGGGTGTCGGGTGATTTTTCGCGCGGTGACGTGATCGCCATCCGGGATGAACAGGGCGCTGAAATCGCCCGCGGTCTGGCCAATTACGCCAGCGCCGAAGCCCGTTTGTTGTGCCGCAAGCCCTCGCACGAATACGAAGCTTTGCTGGGTTACACCGCCGAGCCGGAAATGGTGCACCGCGATAACCTGATCCTCAGTCGTTGACACCAACCATGACGGCTTGCCGCCGATGGCCCGCAAAAAAGCCCACTTGAAGTGGGCTTTTTAATGTCTGCTCGCCTCGATCACCCTTGCGGATTGGGATCAAAACTGGCACCCGGAGGCAACTCCATGTGCGGCGGGGGCTGCATTTCCATGCTGCCGTTGTCTGCATCCATGCCTTCGCGTGGACCACGAGGGCCACCGCGCAAATAACGGTTTTGCCGGTCATTGCGAGGCAGAAAGCGCGCCAACTCGGTCAGCGCCATTTCGTACACGCCGCGCTTGAACTCCACCACCACATCCAGTGGCACCCAGTAGTCGTTCCAACGCCAGGCGTCGAACTCGGGGTGGTCGGTGGCGCGCAGGTTCAAGTGGTGGTCGTGCGTGACCATCTGCAACAGGAACCAGATTTGTTTCTGGCCCTTGTAAAAGCCGCGTGCATCCCTTCGGATGAAGCGGTCCGGCACCTCATAGCGCAACCAGTCACGGGTTCGGGCCACGATGCGCACATGCTCCGGGTGGAGCCCCACTTCTTCGTGCAGTTCGCGGAACATGGCCTGTTCAGGGCTTTCGCCCCGGTCAATGCCACCCTGCGGAAACTGCCAGCTGTGGGTGCGGATGCGCTTGCCCCAGAAAACCTGGTTTTTCTGGTTGAGCAGAATGATGCCGACGTTCGGCCTAAAGCCTTCACGGTCAAGCATAATCAACCTCAAATTTTTAAATTGTGTCCATTATGCACGCCGCACCAGCGCTTGCTCTTGGATGTTTCCCTGATGCCCTTGTCAAGTTAGTCCGTTGCGATGAAAGCCTCCCAGTTCCTCATTTCCACCCTCAAAGAAGCCCCTGCAGACGCAGAAGTGGTCAGCCACAAGCTGATGACCCGCGCCGGCATGATCAAGAAGCTGGGTGCAGGTATTTACAACTACATGCCCATGGGTTTGCGCGTGATCCGCAAGGTCGAGGCCATCGTGCGCGAAGAGATGAACCGCGCGGGTGCGATTGAGATGACCATGCCCGTGGTGCAGCCCGCTGAGCTCTGGCAAGAGACTGGCCGCTTTGACAAGATGGGACCCGAATTGCTGCGCATCAAGGACCGCCATGGCCGCGACTTCGTGATCCAGCCGACCAGCGAAGAGGTGGTGACCGACGTGGTGCGCCAGGAAGTGCGCAGCTACAAACAGCTGCCCAAGAATTTCTACCAGATTCAGACCAAATTCCGTGACGAGCGCCGTCCCCGCTTTGGCCTGATGCGTGGCCGTGAATTCATCATGAAAGACGCCTACAGCTTTGACCGCGACATGGTGAGCGCCAAAGCCAGCTACCAGGTGATGGCGGGGGCCTATCGCAAGATTTTTGACCGTTTTGGCCTGACTTACCGCGCTGTGGCCGCCGACAGCGGGGCCATCGGGGGCGATTTGTCCGAAGAGTTCCAGGTGATTGCCGCCACCGGCGAAGACGCCATCGTGTACTGCCCCAGCAGCAGCTACGCCGCCAACATCGAAAAAGCCGAAGCGCTGGCCCCCAGGCAGCCACGCGGTGCGGCCACCCAAGCGCTGACCAAAACCGCCACGCCCGGCAAGAGCACCTGCGAAGACGTAGCCGCTTTGCTGAACGTGCCCTTGTCCACCACCGTCAAATCGCTGGTGCTGGCAACTGACACGCTCAATGAGCAGGGCGAAATCGTCAAATCCCAAGTCTGGCTCTTGCTCCTGCGCGGCGACCACGACATGAACGAAGTCAAAGTCGGCAAGCTGCCCGGCATGGAAGGTGGCTTCCGCTTTGCCACCTTGACTGAAATCGAAGCGCACTTCGGCTGCAAGCCGGGTTACCTGGGCCCTTTGAACCTGAAAAAGCCCGTGCACCTGGTGGCCGACCGCGATGTGGCCGTGATGGCCGACTGGATCTGCGGTGCCAACGAAGAAGACTTCCACATCACCGGCGTCAACTGGGGCCGTGACCTCCCCGAGCCCGCTCTGGTGGCCGACATCCGCAACGTGGTCGCGGGTGACAAGTCGCCCGACGGCCAAGGTGAGCTGGCCATCGAGCGCGGCATCGAAGTGGGCCATGTGTTCTACCTCGGCACCAAATATTCCAAGGCCATGAACGCCACTTTCCTCGACGAAAACGGCAAACCGCAGTTCCTGGAGATGGGCTGCTACGGCATTGGCGTCACGCGTTTGCCTGCCGCCGCCATCGAACAAAACCACGACGAGCGCGGCATCATTTGGCCCGACGCCATCGCCCCCTTCACCGTGGTGGTCTGCCCCATCGGCATGGACCGCAGCGAAGCCGTCAAGCTGGAGGCCGAGCGCATTTACGCCGCATTGCTGGCCGACGGGGTCGACGTGATCCTGGACGACCGAGGTGAGCGCCCCGGGGCCATGTTTGCCGACTGGGAACTGATCGGTGTGCCGCACCGCATCACCATCGGAGACAAGGGCCTGAAAGACGGCTTGGTCGAGTACCAGCACCGCCGCGATGCCGAGTCGAGCAAGGTGGCGGTGGCCGACATTCTGGGCCACCTCAAGGGGCGTTTGGCCCCCTGAACCGCACGCCCCTGCCCATGACACGCCCGGTTTTGCTCAGCCGCCGGGCTTGTTTGCTCAGTCTGTATGGGGCTTTGTTGCCCGCCGGACTGGCACAAGCCGGGCGGCAAATCGAAGAGCCCCTGTCGCACGCTGTGCGTTCTGCCCTGAGCGCGGCGGTGGCAGCCGCAGCGCCACCTGAGCCCCTGTTGCCCACTGCCGCAGATCAGCAGGCCTATGCCCAATGGCAAGTGGCCAGCAGCCAACGCCTGACGCGCTACAAAACACACCCCACCGAGCGGCAAGAGTTCTTGCAAACCCTCTGGTATGAAGCCCGCCGTGCAGGCCTGCCGCTGTCGCTGGTGTTGGGCGTGGTGCAGGTTGAAAGCGCGTTTCGCAAATATGCCATCTCCAGCGCCGGTGCACGCGGTTACATGCAGGTCATGCCGTTTTGGGCGCGCCTGATCGGCGACGGCGACGACAGCCGCCTGTTCCACATGCAGACCAACCTGCGTTTTGGCTGCGTCATCCTGCGTTATTTGCTGGACCGGGAGCAAGGCGACCTGTTCATGGGCTTAGGCCGCTACAACGGCAGCCGGGGGCAGGCGGCTTACCCGCAAGCCGTGCTGGCGGCGCAACGCCTGTGGGTGCATCCGGCCGATTGAGGCGCAAAAAAGCCACCCGACGGGGTGGCTGTTGCTGGCTTTTGGCACAAGGCCTAAGCCCCTGGCCGATCAGGCCTGGCCGTTGATGACCTGCTGCAGCTCGCCCGATTCGTACATTTCCATCATGATGTCCGAGCCGCCGATGAACTCGCCCTTGACGTAGAGCTGGGGGATGGTGGGCCAGTTGCTGTATTCCTTGATGCCTTGGCGGATTTCGGCGTCGTCCAGCACGTTCACGGTTTTCACCGTCTTGGGGTCCACGCCCACGGCTTTGAGGATCTGGATGGCGCGGCCGGAAAAACCGCACATGGGGAAGCTGGCGCTGCCCTTCATGAACAGGGTGATGTCGTTGCCTTTGACGAGTTCGTCGATGCGTTGCTGGGTATCGCTCATGGTCAGTTCTCCAAATGGGGCCGAAATCGAATGGGATGAATTATCGCCCCGATTGAAAGCTTGTTGGCAGCACAGGGCTGTTTTGGTGGGCGGGCAGTTAGCTGCCAGGTCAACTGGGGCGGGTGCCGCCCGTGCAGCGCTCAATCCCCGCCAGGTCCCGGCGCGATTGCACTTGCGTGAATCCGGCCTGGTTCAGTAAGGCTTGCACGGCGGTGGCCTGGTCCCAGCCGTGTTCCAGCAGCAACCAAGCGCCCGGGACCAGTCGGCTGGGGGCTTGGGCGATGATTTGACGGATGTCTTGCAGGCCATCGGCCCCGCTGGTCAGCGCTTGCAGGGGCTCATGCGTCAGGGCGCTCAGGTGCGGGTCGCCTTCGGCCACATAGGGTGGGTTGGAGACGATCAGCTCAAATGGGCCCGGCACAGCCTCCATCCAGTGGCTGAGCACGCACTGCACCGGCAAGTTCAGGCGTTGGGCGTTGGCGCTGGCCACGGCCAGGGCGTCGGCGCTGGCATCCACCGCCGTCACCTGCGCGGCAGGGCGCTGGTGCTGCAGGGCCAGGGCCACAGCGCCGCTGCCAGTGCCCAGGTCCAGCACGCGGACTGGCTGATCCGCAGGCAGCAGTTCAAGCGCCCATTCGACCAGGATTTCCGTGTCGGGGCGCGGGTCCAGCACGCGGGCGTCCACGTTCAGCGTGAGGCCAAAAAAGTCTTTGCGACCGGTGATGTAGGCCACCGGCTCGCCCTGCAGGCGACGCTGCAGGGCCTGGTCCCAGCGGTGTTGTTGCGCCTCGGTCAACAGATCGGTGTCGTGGGCCAGTAGCCAGGCGCGGTCATGCAGCGGGCGCGCCAGGGCATGCAGCAAAAGAATTTGCGTGTCTACCCGGGCCAGGCCTTGGGCGTGGGCCTGGCGCAGGCATTGGGTCACACTTGACAAGGCGTGCGCGTCCATCACGCCGTCGCCCCGATTTCCAGTGCGGCCAGTTGCTGCGCCGCTTCGTAGGCCTGCAAGGCATCGACCACCTCTTTCAAATCGCCCTCCATGATGCTCAGCAGCTTGTAAAGCGTCAGGTTGATGCGGTGGTCGGTCAAGCGGCCTTGCGGGAAGTTGTAGGTGCGGATGCGGTCCGAGCGGTCGCCGCTGCCGATCAGGCTCTTGCGCTCGGCCGCGTCTTTGGCGGCGCGTTCGGACCGGTCTTTTTCTTGAATGCGGGCTGTCAGCACCTTCAGGGCCTGCGCTTTGTTGCTGTGCTGGCTGCGGCCGTCCTGGCATTCGGCCACGATGCCGGTGGGCAAGTGGGTGATGCGCACTGCCGAATCGGTCTTGTTGATGTGCTGGCCCCCCGCACCGCTGGCGCGGTAGGTGTCAATGCGCAAGTCCGACGGGTTGATCTTGATGGCCTCGGCTTCGTCCGGCTCGGCCAGCACGGCCACGGTGCAGGCACTGGTGTGGATGCGGCCTTGGGTTTCGGTGGCGGGCACGCGCTGCACCCGGTGGCCCCCCGATTCGAACTTGAGTGCGCCATAAACCTGGTCGCCCTCGATGCGAACCACGACCTCTTTGTAGCCGCCCAGCTCGCTCACCGATTCAGACACGATCTCGCAACGCCATCCTTGGCTTTCGGCAAAGCGCGTGTACATGCGCAGCAAGTCGCCCGCAAACAAGGCCGACTCGTCGCCCCCGGTGCCAGCGCGGATTTCCACAAAGGCCGGGCGGGCATCGTCAGGGTCTTTGGGCAGCAGCATGCGCTGCAACTCGGCCTCGAGGGTTTCCAGCTCGGCGCTGGCGCTGGCCATTTCTTCTTTGGCCATGTCGCGCAGGTCGGGGTCGTCCAGCATGGCTTGGGCTTCGGCCAGGTCGGCGCTGCGCTGCTGAAAGCGGGCAAAGCGCGACGCCACCGCGCTGACCTCGGCGTGCTCGCGCGAGAGCTTCAGGAACTGGCTCATGTCGCCCATGATGTCTTCACGCGAGAGCAAAAAGTCCAGCTCGGTCAGGCGCAGGGCGTAGCGTTCGAGTTGCTGGATCAAAAAGGGTTTCATGGACACAGAATTTTTAGCGGGATGGAACGGTGTCGATTGTTGTAGGTCGGAGCTTCAGCTCCGACACCTGGCAAATGTCGGAGCTGAAGCTCCGACCTACTGGGATGGATTCTTTGTCGGGGCTGAAGCCCGACCTGCATGACAGCGAAGTTCGGCCGCTAACGTTCTTTGCGCAAGAAGACGCGCTGGACCGTCTGCATGGTGTGCTCGCGGTGTTCGGGGTCGGCGCCACGCAACTCGGCCAGTGCGCCGTGCAGCATTTTCTGGGTCAGGCCTTTGGACAGGGCCTCCATCACGGCGATCGGGTCATCGCCCCGGGCCAACAACTTGCGGGCACGGGCCATTTCGGCTTCGCGCCAGGCATCGGCCTGGTTTTGCAATTGCTGAATCAGCGGCACCGTGCCGCGCTGGCCCATCCAATGCATGAAGCTTTGCACGCCTGCGTCGATGATGACTTCGGCTTCGGCCACGGCCGCTTGCCGGTGCGCCTGACCCGCTTGCACCACGCTGGCCAGATCGTCCACGGTGTAGAGGTAAACGTCTTCCAGCGATTTGACTTCGGGCTCGATGTCGCGCGGCACAGCCAGATCGACCATGAACATGGGGCGGTATTTGCGTTTTTTCAGGGCCCGCTCGACCGCGCCCAAACCAATCAGGGGCAGGGTGCTGGCGGTGCAGCTGATGACCGCATCGAATTCGTGGAGGCGCTCGGGCAGGTCAGCCAGGCGCATCACTTCAGCGCCAAAGCGGCTGGCCAGCAGCTCGCCGCGGTCCAGGCTTCGGTTCGCAATGGCCATGCCTTTGGGCTGTCTGGCGGCAAAGTGGGTCGCCACCAATTCGATCATTTCACCTGCGCCGACAAACAGGATGCGGATGTCTTTGAGGTCTTCGAACAGCTGGCTGGCCAGTCGCACCGAGGCGGCGGCCATGCTGATGGAATGGGCGCCAATCTCGGTGGAGCTGCGCACCTCTTTGGCGACCGCAAAGCTGCGCTGAAACAGCTGGTTCAGTGTGCTGCCCAAAGCCCCGGCTTGCTCGGCTGCGCGCACGGCATCCTTGAGCTGTCCCAAAATCTGCGCCTCGCCCAGCACCATGGAGTCCAGGCCGCTGGCCACGCGAAAGGCATGGCGGGCCGCCTCATTGCCTTCGAGCAAATAAGTGTGGGCATGCAGTTCGGCAGCGCTCACACCGCCCGTTTGGGCCAGCCAGCGCAAGGTGTCGTTGGTGGCGGCCTGGTCAGCGGCGCAATAAATTTCGGTGCGGTTGCAGGTCGAAAGAATAGCCGCCTCGGGCTCTTGCGCGATGCGTTGAGACAGGTCGTGGCGCAGGCCCTGCAGCGTGGGGACCAGTTTGTCCACGGCGAACGCGAACCGACCGCGCAAATCCAGCGGTGCAGTGGTGTGGTTCAACCCGAGGGTCCAGACGGCCATATGGGTCATTATAGGCATGACATGTCAACTTTGCTTGACACATTGGTGGGCCTGTGAATTGACGTGCATTTGGAGGCACAATTTGCCCTTTGCAGACCGCCATGAGCGCGCGTCCGCCGGTCAACATCGAGCCATCATGACGCTTTGGCAATTGCTTTTGCACCTGTTCAGTTTTGTCTTGCCCGCTGTGGTCATGGCGGCATTCATGCCGCTGGCGGGGCGCTGGGTCATGGGGCCGAGCGCTCAGCCGCTGCGTCGCCGAATGGCGGTGCATGCCTTGAGCGGTGTTTTGGTGCTGGCCGTGGGTTTGTGGCTGCACGGACAGGACGGGAAAATGAGCACTTATTTGGCGCTGGTGCTGGTGGCCGCCACAACCGAATGGCTGATGCACCGCGGTTGGGCCCACAAATAAGGCTGGGGCTCTGTGCCCGCTGACCACGTCACAACTACAAAGGGAGATCCACATGACTCGAATGAAACGACGCGCCTTGCTGGCCTTGAGTGGCCTGGTTTTGGCACTGGGCTTGGGCAGCACCTGGGCTTACCCGACCAAACCGATCCGGGTGGTGATGGGTTTTCCGGCCGGTGGGCCGCTGGACCAGCACGCCCGTTTGCTGACGGATCGGCTGCAAGCGCAGTTAGGGCAGCCCATCTTGATCGATTACAAGGCGGGCGCAGGCGGCACCGTGGGGGCGCAAGAGGTGATGCGCGCCGCGCCCGACGGCCACACCCTCATGCTGGCCAACACCGGCGTGATGGTCATCAACCCGGCGCTTTACACCAAGCTGCCTTACAACACGCTGCGGGATTTTGTGCCGGTGGCCCGTACGGCCATGCAGCCGCTGGCCTTGCTGGTCAACCCCAAAGTGCCGGTGAGCAATTTGAGGGAGTTTGTGGCCTATGCCAAGGCCCGTCCCGGCCAGATCAATTACGGCTCGGCAGGCAATGGCGGCAGCAGCCATTTGGTGCCCGAGATGTTCAAGTCGGCCACGGGCCTGTTCATGGTGCACATCCCCTACCGGGGCAGTGCCCCGGCTTTCACCGACCTGATGGCGGGCCAGGTGCAGTTCATGGCCGAAAGTATTCCGCAAGCGGCGCAGTACCACAAGCAGGGCAAAGTGCGGGCTTTGGCTGTGACCAGCCGCGAGCGCAACCCGGCCCTGCCCGACATCCCCACCGTGATGGAAACCGGTATCCCGAACTTCGAGGTGGTGGGTTTTTATGGTTTTCTGGCCCCGGCGGGCACCCCCAAAGACGTGGTCAGCAAGCTCAGCGACGCCTTCAAGGCCGTCATGAACCAGCCCGACATTCGCTCGCGCATGGTGGCGCAAGGGGCCGATCCCGCCTTTTTGGGGGCCGATGACTTTGCCAAATTTCTGACGGCCGAGCTGCCCCGCTGGGCAGAGGTGGTGCAAAAGTCAGGCGCCAAGCTGGATTAAAGACAAGGCTCAGGCTGGGCTGAACAGGTCCACCCGGTCGGTGATGATGCCGTCGGTGCCCAGGGCCAGCAGGTGCTGGGCGGCCCAGTCGTCGTTGACGGTGTAGCTCAGGCAGCGCAGGCCAGCGCCGTGCACGCGGGCCACGGTGGCGGCATCCCACAGCGCGTAGTTGGCTACCACGGCGGCGCAGTCGAGTGCCAGGGCTTTGTCCAACCAGCCATCCCACAGCGTATCCACCAGCAGGCCGCGCGGCAATTCGGGGGCCGCTGCTTGTGCGGCGGCCAGTGCATCGGGTTTGAAGGATGTCAGCAGTGGCGCCACTTCTGCGCCTGCCCACAGTTGTGCGGCCAGACGCGCCACCGCATCCCCCGTGGGCGCTTCGGTGCCGGGCGTGGGTTTGATTTCGATGTTGAGCGCGTAGCGGTTGACCAGGCAAAAGCGTGCCAGTGCTTCGAGGGTCGGCAGGGGTTCGCCCGCATGGGTGCGTGAATGCCAACCACCGGCGTCCAGTTGCGACAGCGCATGCCAAGTTTGCTCGCCGCCCACGCCTTGGCCGTTGGTGGTGCGCTCCAGGGTGGCGTCGTGCATCAAGAACACCACGTTGTCGGCACTCAGCTTGGCATCGCACTCGAACATGCGAAAGCCGTGCACGGCCCCGAGACGGAAGGCGGCCAGGGTGTTTTCGGGGGCCAGCTTGCCCGCGCCACGGTGAGCGATCCAGCGTGGGTAGGGCCAGGCGTGTTTCCAGGTGCTCATGGTTGGGGAATGCGTTTTTGGGTTTGCGCATCAAACCAGTGCAGACGGTCTGCGCGTGGGGTGGTCCAAAAGTTTTGACCTGGCGAAGGCGGTGTGACCGATTCGTCCAGACGCAGTGTCAGGATTTCATCGCCCAGGCGGGCATGCACCAAGCGCTCAGCCCCCAACAGTTCTACCGTGTCGGCGGTCAAGGACCATGCGCCGTCTTGGGGGGCAGGTGTGATGTCCAGGTGCTCGGGGCGGATGCCCAAAATTTGTCCGGCAGGTGTGCCTGGTGCGTGCTTGAGCAGGTTCATGGGCGGTGAACCGATGAAGCTGGCCACAAAGGTGCTGGCCGGGCGGTTATAGACTTCTTCGGGCGTGCCGAACTGCTCCATGTGGCCGCCGTTCATGACGATCATGCGCTGGGCCAAGGTCATGGCTTCGACTTGGTCGTGCGTCACAAACAGGCTGGTGATGCCGAGTTCTCGGTGTAGCTTTTGAATCTCCAAACGGGTCTGGGCGCGCAGCTTGGCGTCGAGGTTGGACAGGGGCTCGTCAAACAAAAACACCTGCGGCTGGCGCACGATGGCGCGGCCCATGGCCACGCGCTGGCGCTGGCCGCCCGACAGCTCACGCGGCTTGCGTTGCAGCAGGTGGCTCAATTCGAGGATGCCCGCCGCTTTGTCCACGCGGGCTTTGATTTCCTCCAGCGGGCGTTTGGCGATCTTCAGGCCGTAGGCCATGTTGTCGAACACGCTCATGTGCGGGTACAGCGCGTAGTTCTGGAACACCATGGCGATGTCGCGCTCGGCAGGCTCCAGCTCGTTGACCACGCGGGGGCCAATTGAAATCGTGCCGCCCGAGATGTCTTCGAGGCCCGCCACCATGCGCAGCAGGGTGGACTTGCCGCAACCCGAAGGCCCGACGATGACGACGAACTCGCCGTCGGCAATGCTGGCGTTCAGGTCGTGGATGACGGTGTTGGCCTTGGCGCCAGCGCCATAGGTTTTGAGGATGTGGGAGAGGGTGATGGATGCCATTATTTTTCCGTATCGACCAGGCCCTTGACGAACCATTTTTGCATCAGGATCACGACCAGTGCCGGGGGCAGCATGGCCAGGATGGCGGCGGCCATGACCACGTTCCATTCGGTCCAGGATTCGCCCGAAATCAGGCGTTTGATGCCCAGCACCACCGGGTACATGTCTTCGCTGGTGGTGACCAACAGCGGCCACAGGTATTGGTTCCAGCCGTAGATGAACTGGATGACGAACAGCGCCGCGATGTTGGTGGCCGACAGGGGCAGCAGCACGTCCTTGAAAAAGCGCATGGGCCCGGCACCGTCCATGCGGGCGGCTTCGACCAGTTCATCCGGGATGGTCAGGAAAAACTGCCGGAACAAAAAGGTGGCCGTGGCCGAGGCGATCAGCGGCACCGTCAGGCCCGCAAAGCTGTTGAGCAGGCCCAGGCCCGCCACCACTTCGTAGGTGGGGCTGATGCGCACTTCGACGGGCAGCATCAGGGTGACAAAAATCATCCAGAACACCATGTTGCGCAGCGGAAAGCGGAAATACACGATGGCAAAGGCCGACAACAGCGAAATGGCGATCTTGCCAATGGCAATGCCCAAGGCGCTGATCAGGCTGATCTGCATCATGGGCCACATGGCGGGCAGGGGGCTGCCTTGCGAGTTGGGGCCGCCAAACAGGGTCAGGCGGTAGGTTTCCCAAAAGTGGCTGCCGGGCAGCAACGACATGGGCACGCTTTGGTTAATTTGCTGGGCGGTTTGGGTGGAGCCGACAAAAGTCAGGTACAACGGAAAGGCCACAATGGCCACGCCGATCAGCAAGATGACATGCCGCAGGATTTGCAGGCCGGGGCGTCGTTCGATCATGACGGGTCTCCGATGTGGATGGGTGGGCGCAACATCAGTACTGCACTTTCTTTTCGACAAACTTGAACTGCAAGACGGTGAGCGACACCACGATGACCATCAACACCACCGATTGCGCGGCCGAGCTGCCCATGTCCAGCGCCTTGAAGCCGTCGTAATAGACCTTGTAAACCAAAATGGCCGTGTCCTTGCCGGGGCCGCCGTGGGTGGTGGCGTCCACGATGGCGAAGGTGTCAAAGAAGGCGTAGACGATGTTGATCACCAAGAGGAAAAACGTGGTGGGCGACAAAAGCGGGAACACGATGGTCCAAAAGCGCCGCCAGGGGCTGGCCCCGTCGATGGCGGCCGCCTCGATGAGCGACTTGGGGATGGACTGCAAACCTGCCAGAAAGAACAGGAAGTTGTAGGAAATTTGCTTCCATACCGCGGCCATCACGATCAGTGCCATGGCGTGGTTGGGGTTGAGCAGGTGATTCCATTCAATGCCGATGGCCCTGAGCGCATAACCCACCACGCCCATGGGGGAGGCAAACATGAACAGCCACAGCACGCCTGCCACCACCGGGGCCACCGCATAGGGCCAGATCAGCAGGGTTTTGTACAGACCCGCGCCGCGCCCAACCCGGTCAGCCATGACGGCCAGCAGCAGTGACACCGACAGGCCCGTCACCGCCACCAGCAGTGAAAACACGGCGGTGGTCTTGAACGAGTCCAAGTAGCCGCTGTCGTTCCACAGGCGGGCAAAGTTTTCCAAGCCCACAAACTCGCGCGATGCGCCAAAAGCGTCTTCTTGCAGCACGCTTTGGTAGAGCGCTTGTCCGGCAGGCCAGAAAAAGAACACCAGCACGATGCTCAGCTGCGGCGCGATCAGCAGCCAGGGCAGCCAGCGGGATTTGAAGCGAACACGTTTTTCCATAAATGCTTTGAAGGACTCAGCCTTGAAGTTTCACCCCAAAATGCGCAAAAGCAGAGGCCAGGCCTCTGCTTTTTCAATCAAAACCACTCCGCAGAGCGGTTAGGGGCTCACTTGTTGGCTTTTTCGAAACGCTCAAGCTGCTCGTTGCCGCGCTTGATGGCCATGTCCAGGGCTTCTTTGGTGCCCTTTTTGCCGCTCCACACGCCTTCGAGTTCCTCGTCAATGATGGTGCGGATCTGTACAAAGTTGCCCAGACGCACGCCGCGTGACTTGTCGGTGGTCTTGCGGATCATCTGCGTCACGGACACATCGGTGCCGGGGTTCTTTTTGTAGAAGCCGGATTTCTCAGTCACTTCAAAAGAGGACTTGGTCACAGGCAGGTAGCCGGTGCGCTGGTGGCTGGCGGCGGCCACGTTGTCCTTGGACAGGTGGGCAAAGAACTGCGCCACGCCTTTGTACTCGGGGGCTTTCTTGCCGCTCATCACCCACAGGCTGGCGCCGCCGATCACGGTGTTTTGCGGTGCGCCGTTCACATCGGGGTAGTAGGGCAGGGTGCCAATGCCGTAGCCAAACTTGCCGTTGCGCACCACGCTGCCGTAAAGCGCCGATGAACCGGTGGCCATGGCGCACTCGCCAGAGACAAAGGTGGCGTCGGCCGCGTTGCCGCGACCTTTGTAGACAAACAGGCCTTGTTTGGCCATGTTGGCCAGGTTGTCAATGTGGCGCACATGCAGCGGCGTGTTGAAGGACAGGCGGGCGTCCATGCCGCGCATGCCGTTGCCCTTGGTGGCGAACTCGGTGTTGTGCCAGGCCGAGAAGCTCTCCAGCTGCGTCCAGCTGATCCAGCTGGTGGTGAAGGGGCACTTGTGGCCGCTGGCCTTGAGCTTGGCGGCGGCCAAAGCCACCTCAGGCCAAGTGGTTGGGGGTTTTTCGGCGTCAAGACCTGCGGCCTTGAAAGCGTCTTTGTTGTAGTGGAAGACGGGGGTCGAGCTGTTGAAGGGGAAGCTCAGCATCTGGCCGTTGGGGGCGGTGTAGTAACCGGCCACCGCAGGCACGTAGGCGTTTTGGTCGAACTTCAGACCTGCGTCGGTCATGACCTTGCCCACGGGCACGATGGCCCCCTTGCTGGCCATCATGGTGGCGGTGCCCACTTCAAATACTTGCAGGATGTGGGGGGCGTTGCCCGCGCGGTAGGCGGCGATGGCGGCCGTCATGGACTCGTCGTAGCTGCCCTTGAAGGTGGGTACTACTTTGTAGTCTTTCTGGCTGGCGTTGAAGTCTTTGGCCAGGTCGTTGACCCATTCGCCCAAGGCGCCGCCCATGGAATGCCACCATTGGATTTCGGTCTGGGCTTGGGCGGAAAGGCTGGCCAGACCCAGGGTCAGGGCGGACAGTGTGAGTTTGAGTTTCATGGTGGTTCCTGAAAAAGTGACATTGAACGCAGAAGTGACCTGTCGAAAGGTGACTGATTCCTGCAAACTGTGCCTTTTGAAGATGACAGAAGTATTAAAAATCCGTGAAGAGGATGTGACAACCCGGATTTTCCATGAGTCCAGACTCCTGCGGGACAGGTGCCCCCACCCCCGGCGCGTGTTTGTTGCACTGCGGTAACATTCAGCCTCAGCCGGTTTGACGCTTGTTTCGGGTCTGGCTGACAGCGACTTCAGCGACGCCTTTGACTGCGCCTACCCCTATGAATGCACCCACCACGCTCCAACATTTGATGCAAGCCGACGCCGATGCGCCGCGCCTGCGCGAGATTCCCTACAACTACACCAGCTTTTCGGATCGCGAAATCGTGGTGCGCTTGCTGGGGGAGCCCGCCTGGGATCTGTTGAACCAGTTGCGTCAGGAGCGTCGCACCGGACGCTCGGCCCGCATGCTGTACGAAGTGCTGGGTGACATCTGGGTGGTCGAGCGCAACCCGTATTTGCAAGACGACCTGCTGGACAACCCCGGTCGCCGCAAGCTGCTGGTCGAGGCTTTGCACCACCGGCTGGGTGAGGTGCAAAAACGCCGCACCCCGGATGCGGACGCTGCCCGCGACGCTTTGGTCGGGTCTTTGCTGACCCTGGCCACGCAGGCCGTGACCCAATTCAACGAGCGCTTCACGCGCATGGCCAAGCTGCGCAGCCAGGTGCAAAAGACCCTGGGGCGCCTCACGGCCAAAGACAACATCAAGTTCGACGGCCTCTCGCGGGTGAGCCATGTGACCGACGCGACCGACTGGCGCGTGGAATACCCCTTTGTGGTGCTGACGCCTGACTCCGAGACCGAGATGGCGGGTCTGGTCAAAGGCTGTATCGACCTGGGCCTGACCATCGTCCCGCGCGGCGGCGGCACCGGCTACACGGGCGGTGCGATCCCGCTGACCTGGAAGAGCGCGGTCATCAACACCGAAAAGCTCGAAGCCATGACCGAGGTCGAGATGGTCGACTTGCCGGGCATTGCCCACAAGATCCCGACCATCTACACCGAAGCCGGTGTGGTGACCCAGCGCGTGGCCGATGCGGCCGAGCGCGGCGGCTTTGTCTTTGCGGTGGACCCGACCTCTGCCGAGGCGTCCTGCATTGGCGGCAACATCGCCATGAACGCGGGCGGCAAAAAGGCCGTGCTGTGGGGCACCGCGCTCGACAACCTGGCCAGCTGGCGCATGGTCACGCCCGACGCCGAATGGCTGGACGTGGTCCGCATGGACCACAACATGGGCAAGATCCACGACGCCGAAGTCGCCACCTTTGAGCTGCGCTATTTCAAGGCCGACGGCAAAACCCCGATCCGCACCGAGACCCTGGTCATCCCCGGCAAGACTTTCCGCAAGGAAGGCTTGGGCAAGGACGTCACCGACAAGTTCCTCTCGGGCCTGCCCGGCGTGCAAAAAGAAGGCTGCGACGGCCTGATCACCAGCGCCCGCTGGGTGGTGCACCGCATGCCCACGCACACCCGCACCGTGTGCCTGGAGTTTTTTGGCCATGCCCGCAACGCCGTGCCGAGCATTGTCGAGATCAAAGACTTCATGTTTGCTGAGCAAAAGCGCACTGGCACTGTGATGGCGGGTCTGGAGCACCTGGACGACCGTTATTTGCGGGCCGTGGGTTACTCCACCAAGTCCAAGCGCGGCGGCTTCCCCAAGATGGTCTTGATCGGCGACATCGCCGGTGACAACGCCGACGACGTGGCCAAGGCGACGAGCGAGATCGTGCGCATCGCCAATTCGCGCAGTGGCGAAGGTTTCATCGCCATCAGCCCCGAAGCACGCAAGAAATTCTGGCTGGACCGCAAGAAGACGGCCGCCATTTCGCGCCACACCAACGCCTTCAAGGTGAACGAAGACGTGGTGATCCCCTTGCCGCGCATGGCCGAGTACACCGACGGCATCGAGCGTATCAACATCGAGTTGAGCCTGCGCAACAAGCTCAAGCTTTGCCGCGAAATCGAAGCCTTTTTGGAGCGAGGCAACCTGCCGCTGGGCAAGCAAGACGACGCCAACGAGATCGCTTCGGCCGAGCTGCTGGAAGACCGCGTGGCACAAGCCCTGGCTGTGGTGCGCGAGGTGCAGGCGCAGTGGCAAGGCTGGCTGACGCAAGTGGATGAACTGTTTCCCCAGTTGCAAGACCACACTTTGCGAGCCAGCTGGAAGACGCAAATCCGTCCGGCATTCCAGAACATCTTCTCGGGCTCAGCTTTCCTGCCGATCCTGAACGAGGTCACGGCCATTCACCAGCGCGTGCTCAAGGGCCGCGTGTGGGTGGCGCTGCACATGCACGCCGGTGACGGCAACGTGCACACCAACATCCCGGTCAACTCCGACAACTACGAGATGCTGCAAACCGCGCACGAAGCGGTGGCCCGCATCATGGTGCTGGCCCGCAGCCTGGACGGCGTGATCTCGGGTGAGCACGGCATCGGCATCACCAAGCTGGAGTTTTTGACCGATGCCGAGCTGGCCAACTTCACCGCTTACAAAGCCAAAGTGGACCCCGAAGGGCGCTTCAACAAGGGCAAGCTGCTGCGCGGCGCAGCGCTCACGGGCTTGGGCGACGATGTGCACGCGGCCGATCTGACCCACGCCTACACCCCCAGCTTTGGCCTGATGGGCCACGAGTCGCTGATCATGCAGCAGTCCGACATTGGCGACATCGCCGCCAGCGTCAAGGACTGCCTGCGCTGCGGCAAGTGCAAGCCGGTGTGCTCGACCCATGTGCCCCGTGCCAATTTGCTCTACAGCCCACGCAACAAAATCTTGGCCACTTCGCTCCTGGTCGAGGCCTTCCTGTACGAGGAGCAGACCCGCCGGGGCGTGTCGATCAAACACTGGCAGGAGTTTGAAGACGTGGCCGACCACTGCACCGTTTGCCACAAGTGCCTGACGCCTTGCCCGGTCAAGATCGACTTTGGTGACGTGACCATGAACATGCGCAACTTGCTGCGCAAGATGGGTAAGAGGAGCTTCAAGCCTGCGGCCTCGCTGGCCATGGCCATCCTCAACACACAAAACGGCGCGGCCATTGCGGTGCTGCGTAAACTGGTGCTCGACTGGGGTGCCACGGGAGTGAACATCGGCAACCGGGTGCTGAGTGCCTTCGTGAAAAAACAGACCAGCGCGCCGCCGGCCACCGTGGGCACTGCACCGATCAAGGAGCAGGTGATCCACTTCATCAACAAAAAGATGCCGGGCAATCTGCCCAAAAAAACCGCGCGCGCGCTACTCGACATCGAGGACGCCGACTACGTGCCCATCATCCGCAACCCACAGGCCACCACGGCCGACACCGAGGCGGTGTTCTACTTCCCCGGCTGTGGCTCGGAGCGCCTGTTCAGCCAAGTCGGCTTGGCCACCCAGGCCATGCTGTGGCATGCGGGCGTTCAGACCGTATTGCCACCCGGTTACCTGTGCTGCGGTTACCCCCAGCGCGGCAGCGGCGACTTCGACAAGGCTGAAAAGCTCATCACCGACAACCGTGTGCTGTTCCACCGCGTTGCCAACACACTGAATTACCTGGACATCAAGACGGTGGTGGTCTCGTGCGGCACCTGCTACGACCAGTTGCAGGGCTACAAGTTTGAGGAAATCTTCCCCGGCTGTCGCATCATCGACATCCATGAATACTTGCTGGAAAAAGGCATTACCCTGCCCGCAGGTCAGGGTGGCTACCTGTTCCACGACCCGTGCCACAGCCCCATGAAGCTGCAAGACCCGCTCAAAACGGTCAAGGCGCTGGTGGGCGAGGCGGTGGTCAAGAGCGACCGCTGCTGCGGCACGGCTGGCACGCTGGCGGCAGGGCGGCCCGACATTTCCACACAGGTGCGCTTTCGCAAAGAGGAAGAACTGCGCAAAAACGAAAAGCAGCTGGCTGAACTGGTGGTCAGTACGGGTGCAGCCCCGCAGACCGGCCCGGTCAAAATGCTCACCAGCTGCCCGGCCTGCCTCACAGGCCTGAGCCGCTATGGAGAAGATCTGCAAAACGGCCTAATGGAGGCCGACTACATCGTGGTCGAAATGGCCAAGCACATCCTGGGCGAGAACTGGATGCCCGAATATGTCAGCGCAGCGAACGCTGGCGGCATTGAGCGTGTGCTGGTTTGACCCCCTGAAAGAACAACATGGCCGGATTGAAAAAAGAAACACCCATGCCCGAGTCGCTGACCGTGCATGGCCAGACCAAGGTGCTGGAAATCGGCTTTTCTGACGGGGCGCAATTCCGCATTCCCTTCGAGCTGATGCGCGTGTATTCGCCCTCGGCCGAAGTGCAAGGCCACGGCCCCGGTCAGGAAGTGTTGCAAACCGGCAAGCGCGATGTGTCCATCGCCGAGATCGAACCGGTGGGCAACTACGCGGTCAAGCCCACGTTTTCGGACGGCCACGAGTCGGGCTTGTTCACTTGGGAGTACCTGTACTTTCTGGGCTCCGAGCAAGACGCGCTCTGGAAACAATACGAAGACCGTTTGCAAGCTGCCGGCGTGAGCCGCGATGCACCCATGATTGAAAAAGCGGGCAGCAGCTGCGGTCACAACCATTGAACACCCGGTTGAAAGACTTGCCATGAGCACCACACATTTCGGTTTCAAAACCGTCGACGAAAAAGAAAAAGCCAAGCACGTGCGTGGCGTGTTTGACTCGGTCGCGTCCAAATACGACGTCATGAACGACCTGATGTCGATGGGCCTGCACCGCGTGTGGAAGGCCTACACCGTGCAGGTGGCCAACCTGAAAGAGGGCGACCAGGTGCTGGACATCGCGGGCGGCACGGGCGATTTGTCGATGGCCTTTGCCAAAAAAGTGGGCGCCACGGGCCGCGTGGTGCACACCGACATCAACGAAGCCATGTTGTCGACCGGGCGCGACCGCCTGGTGGACCACGGCTTGGCGCTGCCCACGCTGGTGTGCGATGCCGAAAAGCTGCCGTTTCCTGACAACCATTTCAATGTGGTGAGCGTCGCCTTTGGCCTGCGCAACATGACCCACAAGGACGTGGCCCTCAAAGAGATGTGCCGTGTGCTCAAGCCGGGCGGCAAATTGCTGGTGCTCGAGTTTTCCAAAGTGGCCAAACCGTTGGAAAAGGTTTACGACTGGTACAGCTTCAACATCCTGCCCAACCTGGGCAAGCTGGTGGCGGGTGACGCTGACAGCTACCGCTACCTGGCCGAATCCATCCGCATGCACCCCAGCCAGGAGGACCTGAAAACCCTTATGAAAAATAGCGGATTTGGCCATGTGGACTTTCACAACTTGTCGGCCGGGGTGGTAGCCTTGCACATGGGCATCAAGTGCTGAAGCCCACAAACTGCATTTTGATTTTTGATTTGAGTTGGAGACACCATGAACAAATTGATGACACTGATGCTCGCGGGCGTGTTGGCCCTTGGGAGCCTGAATGCCGAAGCGGCTCGCCGCATGGGCGGTGGCAAATCCATTGGCCAGCAGTCGAATCAGGTCACCAAGCGCGATGCTGCGCCGCAAACACCGGCCGCACCCGCTCAAAACGCCGCGCCCACAAACGCCGCCAAGCCTGCTGCTGCACCTGCTGCCGCAGCACCCAAGAAGCCTTGGGGTGCCATGTTGGGTGGTTTGGCCGCTGGTCTGGGTCTGGCCTGGTTGGCCCATTCATTGGGCATGGGTGAAGCCTTTGGCAATATCTTGATGGCCTTGCTGATTGGCGTGGCGGTCATTGCTGTCATCGGCATGATCATGCGGGCCCGCCGTGGTGGTGCTGCGCAGACGGGGGGTACCGGTGGTTTGGCTTACCAAGGTGCAGGTGCAGGTGCCTCGGCTGAAAACCCCGCGACCTTCAAGCAATACAGCCCTCAAAACGTGGGCAACGATGCCTCGGCCCGTCCTTGGGAAGGTCAAAACACCCGCTTCGACAGTTCGGCTGCTGCGCAAACCAGTGGCTCCATGATCGGCGCCGCATTGGGCGATTCACAAAGCTGGGGCATCCCGGCTGGTTTTGACACGGACGGTTTTATCACCGCCGCCAAGCGCAATTTCGTGACCTTGCAAGACGCCTGGGACCGTTCGGACATCACCGCCTTGCGCGCCATGATGACCGATGCGATGGTGGTGGAAATCCGCAGCCAGCTGTCCGAGCGCGAAGCCCAGTTCCCTGGCCAGCCCAACAAGACAGAAGTCGTCATGCTCGACGCCCAATTGCTGGGCATCGAAGAGCAGGCCGATGCTTATTTGGCCAGCGTCGAGTTCAACGGCATGATCCGCGAAGATGCGTCTTCCGGCCCCAGCCCTTTCCGCGAAGTCTGGAACATGACCAAATCCAAGCAAGGCGGCGGCTGGTTGGTGGCTGGCGTGCAGGCGCTGCAATAAAGCCCGGCTCCCTTTGGGGGCCAGCACTTTCGGGAATAATCGGGGACTATGGCAACACAGTCCCCTTTTTCATGGGCCGCTCAGGCGATCCCCGACCTGGCCGCCCAATTGGCCCAGCAGTTCAGCACCTCGTTTCAGCCTCCAAGCTGGGTGGTTGATGAGACCGTCAACCGCTTGGTGTTGTTCCTCAACCATGTCCTGATGAGCGAGCCCGAAGCCATGGCCCGTCTGGCTCGGCAAAAAGGCCAGCGCATCGAACTGGTTTGGGACCGCATGCAATTGCAACTCACCCCCACCCCCGCAGGTCTGCTGGAGCGCGGCCGCTTCGAAGGCTTTGACCTGCGCCTGACGGTGACCGAAGAATCACCGGTTTCGCTCGCTTCGGCCCTGGCCCGGGGCGACAAACCCAAAGTGCGCATCGAAGGCGATGTGCAGCTGGCCGCCGAGGTCAACTGGCTGATCGACCATGTGCGCTGGGATGCCGAGGAGGACCTGGCCCGCCTGATCGGGGACGCCCCGGCCCACACATTGGCGCAAGCTGCCCGCCAGGCCATGAGCGCTTTGCGCAGTTTCGTCGCCCAGCGTCCCGGCACCGGGTTGCGCACAGGCAGTGCAGCATGATGCGCTGGGGCCGCTTCGGGCGGGGCGCTTTCATTGTGTTCATCGTCTTGCGCTACGGCCTGGACGAGTTGGTGTTGTCGAGTTTTCAAAAGCCCTGGATTCGCCTGCTGGCCCGTGTGCTGTCGGTCGGGCGTGACTTGCGTTCACCCCGTGCGGTGCGCCTGCGCGAAGCGCTGGAGCGGCTGGGCCCGATTTTTGTGAAGTTCGGGCAGGTGTTGTCCACACGGCGTGACCTGCTGGCCCCCGACATCGCCGAAGAGTTGGCCAAGCTGCAAGACCGGGTGCCGCCCTTCAGTTCGGCCATTGCCGTGGCTTCGATTGAGCGGGCCTTCAACCGCAAAGTGGACGACATCTTTGAAACCTTTGAGCGCGAGCCCGTGGCCAGCGCCTCGATTGCGCAGGTGCACTTTGGCACCTTGCGCAGCAAATCGGGCGAGCTGCGTCAGGTCGCAGTGAAGGTCTTGCGTCCGGGCATGCTGCCCGTCATCGACAAAGACCTGAGCTTGATGCGCATGATGGCGGGCTGGGTGGAAAACCTGAGCGCCGACGGCAAGCGCCTCAAACCCCGCGAGGTGGTGGCCGAGTTTGACAAATACCTGCACGACGAGCTGGACCTGGTGCGCGAAGCGGCCAACGCCGCACAGTTGCGCCGCAACATGCAGGGCCTTGATCTGGTGCTGATCCCCGAGATGATCTGGGACTTTTGCCACCCCGAGGTCATCGTCATGGAGCGCATGCATGGCGTGCCCATCAGCCAGGTAGACCGCTTGCGCGAGGCGGGCGTGGACATCCCCAAACTGGCCCGAGATGGTGTGACGCTGTTTTTCACCCAGGTGTTTCGCGATGGGTTTTTCCATGCCGACATGCACCCGGGCAACATCCAGGTCAGCCTGGCCCCCGAGACTTTTGGGCGCTACATCTCGCTGGACTTCGGCATCGTCGGCACCCTGACCGAGTACGACAAAGAGTATCTGGCGCAAAACTTCACCGCATTCTTTCGCCGTGACTACAAGCGCGTGGCCGAACTGCACATCGAGTCCGGTTGGGTGCCGCCCGAGACGCGGGTGGATGAACTGGAGTCGGCCATTCGCGCCGTGTGCGAGCCGTACTTTGACCGACCCCTCAAGGAAATTTCGCTGGGCATGGTGCTGATGCGCCTGTTCCAGACCTCGCGCCGCTTTCAGGTCGAGATTCAGCCCCAGTTGGTGTTGCTGCAAAAGACCTTGCTCAACATCGAAGGCCTGGGGCGTGACCTGGACCCCGAGCTGGACCTGTGGAGCACGGCCAAGCCCTTCCTTGAAAAGTGGATGCTGGAACAAATTGGTCCCAAAAAGCTCTGGGAAGAGCTCAAGTCGCAGGCCCCGCATTACGCGAAACTGTTGCCGCAGTTGCCACGCCTGTTGCATGAATACCTGCAAAAACCGCGTCAACAAGACGCCCGCCAGCTGGAGCAATTGTTGGCCGAGCAAAGGCGCACCAACAGTCTGCTGCAAATTCTGCTTTACCTCGGCATGGGGTTCATCTTGAGTTTGCTGGCCCTGCAGGTCTGGTCGCACCTGCAGATGTACTGATTTTTCGCTTTTTAACCACAAACAGGAGACATTGTCGTGTTGCTGACCCTCGTGATCGCCTACCTGCTGGTGACCATCGCGATTGGCCTGGTCGCTGCCAAACGCGTTAGAAATACCGCCGATTTCGCCATCGCCGGCAGGCATTTGCCGCTGGCCATGATCGTGACCACCACGTTTGCCACCTGGTTTGGCTCGGAAACGGTGCTGGGCATTCCGGCCAAGTTTGTCAACAGTGGCCTCAACGGTGTGGTTGAAGACCCCTTCGGCGCGGGCAGTTGCCTGATTCTGGTGGGCTTGTTCTTTGCAGCGCGCCTGTACCGCATGACCTTGCTGACCATCAGTGATTATTTCCGCGAACGCTTTGGCCGCAGCGTCGAGGTGATTTGTTCCGTCATCATCATGGTCAGTTATTTGGGATGGGTCTCGGCGCAGGTCACCGCTTTGGGCCTGGTGTTCAATATCTTGTCTGACGGTGTGGTGAGCCTGCCGGTGGGCATGGTGATTGGCGTGGTTTCCATCTTGGCCTACACCTTGTTTGGCGGCATGTGGTCGGTGGCCATCACTGACTTCATCCAGATGATCATCTTGGTGGTGGGCTTGGCCGTGCTGGCTGTGTTTGCCGGCAACCAGGCCGGAGGGGCCGACAAAGTGCTGGCGTTGGCCGTGAGCCAGGACATGTTCAAGTTCTGGCCCGAGCCGAATTTCAAGGACATCATTTTCTTTTTTGCCTCGGCCATCACCATCATGCTCGGCTCCATCCCCCAGCAAGATGTGTTTCAGCGCGTCATGTCCGCCAACAGCGAATACGCCGCCACTCGGGGGCCTGTGATTGGCGGCATTTTTTACATTTTGTTTGCCTTCGTGCCCATGTTTTTGGTGGTCAGCGCCCTGATCATCATGCCCGAGCAGGCGGCCAAGTTGATTGCTGAAGATCCTCAAAAAGTTCTGCCGACCCTGGTCATGACCCAGATGCCGTTCATCATGCAGGTCTTGTTTTTCGGGGCTTTGCTCTCAGCCATCAAATCTTGTGCATCTGCCACCTTGCTGGCCCCCAGTGTGACTTTCACCGAGAACATCTGGCGTCAGTTTTTTCCGCACCAAAGTGACAAGCAAGAACTCAAGGCCATGCGTGTGACGGTGCTGGTGTTCAGCGCCTTCGTGCTGGCCTATGCGATTGCCATGCAAGGCACCTCCATCTACGAAATGGTTTCAGGGGCTTATCAGGTCACCCTGGTTGGGGCCTTTGTGCCACTGGCTTTTGGGCTTTACTGGAAGAAAGCCACCACCCAAGGGGCTTTGTTTGCCATTGTGCTGGGCTTGGTGACCTGGTTGCTGTTCATGTTCACGCCCGCCGGCGAGGAGTTTCCGGCCCAATTGGCGGGCGTTTTGGCCAGCTTGATTGGCATGCTGATGGGCTCGCTGGGCCGTCAGGCCATTCGCAACCAGCACGGCAGCCACCACAGCCTGGCCGGTTTGTCCTGAGTCTGGCTGACCCCGGGGGGCTTGAAGCAGCGCCCCCCGCCTATAATTGAAGGTTTTGTGTTACCAACCTGAAAAGAGCCCTCTTCATGCCCATTTACGCCTACAAGTGCGACGCCTGCGGCCATGCTAAGGATGTGCTGCAAAAAATGTCCGATGCACCCTTGACAGACTGCCCAGCCTGCGGTGCCCCCAAATTCAGCAAACAGCTCACTGCCCCGGGTTTCCAACTCAAGGGCACAGGCTGGTACGCCACCGACTTCAAGGGCGGCGGGGCAGCCGCAGTCCCTGCGGCCACGGGCACAGCCGCAGATGCTGTTGCCGCTCCCGCACCCACCACGGGTGGCGATTCGGCAGCAACGCCTGCAGCCACCTCCAGCGCCGGGGCTTGTGCGGCTTCTTGCGCCTGCCATTGAGCTTTTTTTGAGCCCCGACCCCACCGATTGCCCTCCATGAAACAGCGCAGCTTCAAACAGTACTTCATCACCGGTTTGCTGGTGTGGCTGCCCATGGGCATCACCGTTTGGGTCCTCATGTGGCTGGTGGGCTTGCTGGATGGCATTTTCCTGGCCGTTTTGCTGGCCGCTGACACCCTGATTCCCGGCATGCACAAACTGGCCGAATTCCTGCGCGGCGTGCCCGGCCTGGGGGTGATCCTGGTGGCTTTGGTGATTTTTGCCACGGGTGTGTTTGTCGCCAACATGTTTGGCCAGTGGTGGTTGCGCCAGTGGGATGCCTTGATGAACCGCATCCCGGTGGTGCGCAGCATTTACACCAGCGTCAAGCAGGTGGCTGACACCTTGTTCTCGGGCAGCGGAAACGCGTTTTCCAAAGCGCTGCTGGTGCAGTACCCGCGCCAGGGTTCGTGGACCATCGCCTTTTTGACCGGCACCCCCGGCGGTGAAGTGGCCAAGCACCTCGAACAAGCCATGGTGAGCGTTTATGTGCCCACCACACCCAACCCGACCTCGGGCTTTTTTCTGATGATGCCCAAGGCCGATGTGATCGAACTCGACATGAGTGTCGATGACGCTCTCAAATACATCATCTCCATGGGGGTTGTGGTGCCTGGTTCGGCAGCGCCCACCCCTGCTGCCTTGGTGCCACCCCAGTCGGTTTGAACCTGCGCGTTCAGCCCCCCCTTCTTGCCCCTGTTTTCCGCGAATCTAGAAAGTCCAACAACATGTCCATGCGTTCCCACTATTGCGGTCTGGTGACCGAAGCCTTGAGCGGCCAAACCGTGAGCCTGTGCGGCTGGGTCAACCGTCGCCGTGACCATGGTGGCGTGATCTTCATCGACCTGCGCGACCGCGAAGGCTATGTGCAAGTGGTGTGCGACCCTGATCGCCCCGAGATGTTCAAAGTGGCCGAAGACGTGCGCAACGAGTTCTGCGTGCAGATCAAAGGCGTGGTCCGTGCCCGTCCTGAAGGCACCACCAACGACAACCTCAAAAGCGGCAAGATCGAAGTGCTGTGCCACGAACTGATCGTGCTCAACGCTTCGGTGACGCCGCCTTTCCAGATCGACGAAGAAAACCTGTCCGAGACGACCCGCCTCACGCACCGCGTGCTGGACCTGCGCCGTCCGTACATGCAAAACAACCTGATGCTGCGCTACAAAGTGGCGATGGAAGTGCGCAAGTACTTGGACGAAAACGGCTTTGTGGACATCGAAACCCCCATGCTGACCAAGAGCACGCCCGAAGGCGCGCGTGATTACCTGGTGCCCAGCCGTGTGCACGATGGTCAGTTCTTTGCCTTGCCCCAGTCGCCCCAGCTGTTCAAGCAGCTGCTGATGGTGGCGGGCTACGACCGTTACTACCAAATCACCAAGTGCTTCCGCGACGAAGACTTGCGCGCAGACCGTCAGCCCGAATTCACCCAGATCGATATCGAAACCTCCTTCCTGACCGAAGAAGAAATCCGCGACATGTTCCAGGGCATGATCAAACGCGTGTTCCAGAAGACCATCGGCGTGGACCTGGGCGAGTTCCCGGTCATGACTTACCAGGACGCCATGCACCTCTACGGCTCGGACAAGCCCGATCTGCGCGTGAAGCTGCAGTTCACCGAAGTGACCGACGTCATGGGCGATGTGGACTTCAAGGTCTTCTCGGGCGCGGCCAACATGAAAGGCGGCCGCGTGGTCGCCTTGCGCGTCCCCAATGGTTCCGTCGAAGGCGGCGGCATCAGCCGTGGCGAAATCGACGCGTACACCGAGTTCGTCAAGATCTACGGTGCCAAGGGCCTGGCCTACATCCGCGTCAACGACCTGTCCAAGGGCCGCGAAGGTCTGCAATCGCCCATCGTCAAGAATATCCACGACGCCGCATTGACGGCTGTTCTGGAGCGCTCGGGCGCGCAAAACGGTGACCTGATTTTCTTCGGCGCCGACAAGGAAAAGATCGTCAACGACGCCATCGGTGCGCTGCGCATCAAGATCGGCCACAGTGCCTTTGGCAAAGCCAATGGCCTGTTTGAAGACCGTTGGGCCCCCATGTGGGTGGTGGATTTCCCGATGTTCGAATACGACGACGAGAACCAGCGCTACACCGCGGTGCACCACCCCTTCACTGCGCCCAAAGACGGTCACGAAGACTGGATGGTCACAGCCCCCGAGAAGTGCATCTCCAAAGGCTACGACATGGTGTTGAACGGCTGGGAAATGGGCGGCGGCTCGGTGCGTATCCACCGCGCTGATGTGCAGCAAAAAGTGTTTGACGCTTTGAAAATCACACCCGAAGAAGCCCAACTCAAATTCGGTTTCTTGCTCGACGCGCTGCAATACGGCGCGCCGCCCCACGGCGGCCTGGCCTTCGGCCTGGACCGCATCGTCACGCTGATGACCGGTGCTGAATCCATCCGCGACGTGATCGCTTTCCCCAAGACACAGCGCGCTCAGTGCTTGCTCACGCAAGCCCCAAGCCCTGTGGACGAAAAGCAATTGCGCGAACTGCACATCCGTTTGCGCAATCTGGATGCTGTGAAAGCCGCTTGATCCTTCTGTGGATCACAAGCAAAAAGGGCGCTGATTTCAGCGCCCTTTTTGTTGGGAAGTTGTCTTCCAATGAGACTGAATCTTTTTAAAAAATGAGTTTTTTGGTTATAAAAAATCGTGCAGAAGTCACTGCATGAAAGCTTCAGCACGCTGCCCGCGCATTGACACATTCGGCTCACATGCGGTCACTTGCGGGTGCTAAAGTTTTTCATGGCTGGGTTTGAACCCGGGCATTTTTAAAAACAACCCATGGAGACCATCATGTTGAAATTCAGTTATCTGGCGGCTTTGGCGCTGGCCTGCGCACCCTTGGTTCAGGCGCAACCCTTGCCTGTGGCTTCGCCCGAAAGCGTCGGTATGTCGTCTGAACGTTTGCGCAACATCGATCGGTTTCTGGAAGAAGAGATGACGCGTCAACGCGTGCCAGGCGCTGTGGTGGCCATTGCGCGTCAGGGCAAGCTGGTTTATTTCAAAGCCTTTGGGCACGCCGACAAGGCCAAAGGTATTCCTGCCACCACCGACACCATGTTCCAGTTGGCCTCGATGACCAAACCCATGGCTTCAGTGGGTGCGCTGGCATTGACCGAGCAGGCCCGCTTGCCCCTGCAAAGCAAACTGTCTGATTATTTCCCTGGCTACGCCAGCATGCAGGTGGGGGTGCCCACTGCCGATGGCAAGTTCACGCTCGAGCCCCAAAAGCGTCCGATCCTGATCCATGACCTGTTTCGCCACACCTCGGGCATCACTTACGGCGGCCGCCCCGATGGCGGCAGCCCGATTGCTGCTTTGTGGCCCAGTGGCAGTGCGGCTTCCTACATGGGCACAGCCAAAGAGTTTGCCGAAGCATTGACCAAGCTGCCGCTGGTTTATCAACCCGGCACGGTGTTCGAGTACAGCCTGTCGGTCGATGTGCTGGGCGCGGTGGTGGAGAAAGTGGCGGGCAAATCGCTGGGCGATCACCTGAGCGAGACGGTCTGGAAGCCTCTGAAGATGGAGAACACCACCTTCCGCCCGAACCCGGCGCAGCTGGCCCGGGTCGCACAGCCTTTTCCGCAGAACCCGCTGGACGGCAAGCCTCAGAGCATTGCCTGGATCACCAAGCCGGCCACGTTTGACTGTGGCGGAGCCTGCGCTTTTGGCACCATGGGCGATTACGTGCGCTTTGGCCAGATGCTGCTCAACGGGGGCAGCCTGGATGGCAAGCAGGTCTTGAGTCCTGCTTTCGTACAGTTGATGACCAGCAATCATTTGGGTGCGGGGATCCAGAACCGCGTGGCCAATGTGGAGCCCCACCGTGCCGGGTATGGCTTTGGCCTGGGTGTGGCGGTGCGCATGCAGCCTGGCTTGGCAGCGGTGCCGGGCAGCACGGGTGAATATTCCTGGAACGGTGCCAACGGCACGGGCTTTTTTGCCGATCCCAAAGAGCAACTGGTGGTCGCATTTGGCACGGCAGCGCCCGGCGATTTGCGCAAATACTACCGTGAGCAAATGCAGGACCTGATCTACGGTGCCCTGACCAAGTGATGCTTTGGCGCCATTCTCCCTACCCTTGAAAGACTTCCATATGAAAATGATTGTGACGGCCTTGGTGGCCCTGTTGGCGGTGAGTGGTACCTGTGCGCAGGACTACCCTACCAAGCCCATCCGTTTTGTGGTGCCTTACAGCCCTGGCGGTGGCACGGACACGGTGGCGCGCTTGACGGCCGCGCGCATGTCTGCAGCGTTTGGGCAGCAGGTGGTTGTGGAAAACAAGCCCGGTGCTTCTGCCAACATTGGCACCGAGTTTGTGGCCCGCTCTCCTGCAGACGGTTACACGGTGCTGGTGACGGCACCCAATTTCACGACCAGTGAAGCCCTGTTCGACAAATTGACATGGCGCTTTGAAGACTTCATTCCCGTGATCCATCTGGTGCGTTATGCCAACGTGCTGGTGACGGCACCCGGCACATCGTTCACGGGTGTCGAGCAGTTGGTGGCGCGTGCCAAGGCGGCCCCCGGGGCCTTGACCTTTGGCTCGGCGGGCACCGGCTCGAACTCCCATTTGGCCATGGAGTTGCTGGCGCAACGAACAGGCATCCAGGTGCCGCACGTTCCCTACAAAGGCTCAGCACCGCTGAAGACAGATTTGCTGGGCAACCACATTCCGTTGGGTGTGGACGGTTTGGGGGGCTTGAGTGACCTGATCAAGACAGGCAAGCTCAAACCCTTGGCGGTGCTCGCACCCAAACGTTCGCCCTTGGCACCGGAAATTCCCAGTCTGGGAGATGTGGGCATCAACGACGTGGATGGCAACGGTTGGTACGGAGCCCTGGTGCCAGCGGGCACCCCGGCGGCAGTGGTCACGCGTTTGAACGCGGCTTTTGCGGCAGCGCTCAATGCCCCTGAAGTGCGCGAACGGCTGGCCACCTTGGGCATCGAGCCTGTGGGTGGGTCGAAAGACGAGTTCCGCAATTACCTGTTGGGTGAGCGCAAAAAGTGGGCGAGTGTGATCAGCACGGCCAAGATCAAGGTGGATTGAGCCTCGCCATCGCCCGCATGACCACCGGGCCCTGACAACCGGGTCGCGGTGGACTCAAGCCGCAGAGCAACGCGCTTGCCAGCGGGCTTTCCAGTCTGTGCCATGGATCCACTGGCGCAGTGATGTGGCCGAGATCGGCTGGTGCTGTGCAGCCAGTGCACAGCGCCAGGCCAGCGCCAAGGTGCAAGAAATGACCGGGGCGCCATCCATAACGGGAATTTCCAAAATTGACTTCAGGCTAGGCATGCCGGTGCCCAGCATCACGATGGCATCGAGCGATGCACCGCGCAGCTGCTGCAGCGATGCGAGCGCAGCCTTTGAGCCCAATGCATAGACTGGGTGGGTGCTGCCGTAACGGGCATGGTCGGCCTTGGTTGCGACCACTTTGGAAACGGCGGTCACCGCAAAACCACGCGATTGCCAGTAAGCCACGCTGCGCGCCAGCAGGCTGTCCGGGTAGGGCGACACCAGGCCGATGCGTTTGGCCTCCAATGTCTGCAAGGCATCCACAACAGCCAAAGCCGAGCAGGTGACAGGGGCACCTTGCTGTTTTGACAAGGCTTGAAACAGGGCGTCTTCCCTGTCTTTGCCATACAAATAAGAAGAGCCTGTGCAGGCCACGCCCACAGCGCGCAATGGAGCATCTGCAAATTGCGCCAGCGATGCATGAAGAGTGTCGAAATAATCCACCAGGCGTTCTTCGATCACGGGCTTGTTGCTGGTCAGTCTTGCGTTGATGACCCCCATGCCCGAGGGGAGCAGGATTTGGCATTCGGGCTCGACCGTGGTGTTGGCCTGCGGCGTCAGCAGGCCCACAAAACCTCGCGGAGCGTATTCAAACGACATGCACGGCTCTCCTTTTTGCATCTGATTCAAGCCAAGTGAGGCATCTTGCTGCAGCTGCTGCCCCCTGGACGATGCCCTATCATCGGGCCGATTGCCCGCTTGAGGTGTCGCCGTTGCAAGCACCTGCACAGGCCTTGATGGTGCGTTCGCGGTGCACACGTTCTTGTTAAGCTAGCGAGCTCTCCACACCGGTACATGCGCAGACTCTCTCATGACCCACGCACACGATGACGCCACGCCTTACCCCGATCTTTTCCGGCGATTTGAGTTGGCAGGCAAACCGCTTCGAAACCGGATTGTCCATGCGGCCATCCTGACCTCGCTGGCCCAGCGCGGGCGTGTGACCGATCGCCTCGTGAACTACTACGCCAACCGTGCCAAAGGCGGCGCGGCGATGATCGTGACCGAGCCCGTCGGGGCCTTGCTGCGACACCAAACATCTTCTCGCGTGTGTGCATGGGACGACAGCGAGCTCTCGGGTCTGGCCCGTCTGGCCGAAAGCGTTGAAAGCCATGGATGTCGTTTGCTCGCGCAAATCCAGGATCCGGGACGGGGTCGGCATGTGGGGGGGCGCAACACCGATGCCATTGGGGCGTCGGCCATGCCCGATGACCTGAGCTGGACCATGCCCCGTGAGTTGAGCGGTGATGAGGTTTTGCGGGTGATTGATGCCTTTGCAGCGGCTGCGGCACGCTTGTACCGCTGCGGTTACAGCGGGGTGGAAATCTCGGCAGGGCACGGCCATTTGTGGCACCAGTTTTTATCGCCCTGGTCGAACCTGCGAACAGACCATTACGGCGGCGATCTCACCAACCGTGCGCGCATCGTCATACAGCTCATTGACGCCATCCGTGCCGTGACAGGCCGTGGGTTCATCATCGGCGTCAAGTTTCCGGGGGACGATGGCGTGCCGGGGGGCGTGGACATGCAAGAGGCTTGCCGCATCGCCGCGCTTTTGGCTGCCACAGGGCAAGTCGACTACCTGTGCCCAACGCAGGGCTCGCATGGGCGATCGCTTGAAATGCACATGCCCACCGACCACTACCCGCGTGTGCCGTACCGCGCGTTGATCGGTCAACTGCGCGATGCCGTGCCCGGCATGCCCATGATGGCCCTGGCACGCATCACGGACCCGGCTGAAGCCGATGGCTTGCTGGCCAGCGGCGTGGCCGATTTGGTGGGTTTGGGGCGTGCGCTGATCACGGACCCGGGCTGGCCCCTCAAGGCCGCCCAAGGCCGTGCACGGGACATTCGTTATTGCGTGGCGGCCAACAATTGCTGGAACACCATCATTCATCAAAAACCGATCGCCTGTGACAACAACCCCTGCGTGGGTGAGCCCGATGAACTCGATGGGGTGACAGCTTTGGCGCAGAACCCCAAAAAAGTGGTCATTGTGGGCGCTGGCATTGCTGGGCTGGAAGCGGCCTGGATTGCCGCAGCACGCGGCCATGCCGTGACCTTGTTCGGCCAATCATCTGATGTGGGCGGCAGCACGCGTGTGCATGCGCAGTTGCCTGCCAGCGAGTCCTTGAGCAGCATTTACGATTGGCAGTGGGTGGCTGCACAGCGCGCAGGCGTTCGGGCCGAGTTGAGCACAGAGGGCACGCTTGAAAACATTCTGGCGCTGCAGCCCGACGAGGTGATCTTGGCCACAGGCGCGCGCATGACCTGGCCTCGTTTGCTGCCTTTAGCGCTGGCGCAAGAGGGGGTCTTTCCGGATCTTCGCCAGGCCATGAAAGACCTGCTGGGTCGCCAGACCCGGCAAGCTGGTTGCGCCGTGTTGTTTGACATGGACCAGACCGAAGGCACGTATGCGGCAGCTTATTTGCTGGCCGAACGATTTGAACGGCTTGTGCTGATCACGCCTCGCGACGGCGTGGCGCAGGAAACCCCTCTGGTGTCACGGCAAATGATCCAACGCCGACTTCATGAACTGAATGTGGAGGTTCGCACCTTGTCCGAGCCTTGGATATCGCCCGATTTCATGAACGATGCCCAACTCGGTTTTGTCAGCATTTTTGGGGGCGAGCCCCAACCCGTGGACGACGCGGTCTTTTTTTCGTGGTCCACGCCCCGTCGCCCCAACGATGGCTTGCGCGAACCCTTGCTGGCAGCAGGCATCAAGGTGCGTTTGATCGGAGACTGCCGCGTGGCAGGCAGCGTGATGCAAGCCACCTCGGATGGTCATGCCGCAGGACACGCAGTGTGATTCGACGGTACGCTAGAAGCCCCGCGCAACACTGCGCGTGAGCACCGGCTTTGGCATCATGGCAAAGCGCCTGATCGCCGAAGTTCTTGGCGCAGCAAAGCCTGGTAGCGGGCGTTGTGCGCGGGGGTCGCCGAGTGGTAGGCAGCCACGCCAAACCAGGTGTTGCCGTAGCGCAGCAGACCCCGTTTGAGATGCCAGGCGGCCACATGGGTTGCCGTGCACGGGTCCAGCAGTTTTTGGGGTGTGATGCCCCATTGCGACAACTCCGGGAAATGAACCGAGTTGATCTGTGCCATGCCCACGTCGATGGACCCGTTGGTGTTGTGCTGCACCGTATCGGGTTTCATGCTTGACTCCACTTGCAAAATGGCACGCAATAACTGCGGGTTCACGCCGTAACGTTGTGCAGCGGGCAAGAGGCAGCGCTCGACGGCGGGCAGGGCGTGCTGTGCTGGCTTGGCCAGCGCCACAATGGGCGACAGCGCGAGTGCGCACCCGCACGTCAAAATCGCAGCTTGTCGGTAAAGCATCCACATCGTCGTTGTCAATTCAAAAAACATCGCTTGCACGCAGGTTATGGTCGATGGTCCGCGCCCTGTCTGATGCATCGGCGTGCCTGGTCATTTCTTGAGGTGGTTTGTCTCCGAATGTGCTTTGCGCGCCCGATGCCCGCTGGCTGACCAAGTGTTGGCGACGGGCTCAAAGTTGCAGCACGGTGGCCAAGGACAGGTCGGTCGGGACTTCGTAGTCGGCCACCAGCCACGCCCGGCTGGGGTGCTGGCTGGCTTCGGACAGGAAGGCCTTGATGAGTTGGATGGACACGGTGTCCAGAGAGACAAAGGGCTGGTCCAGCAAGGTCACTGCAGCGCCCGAGGCCAAAGCGGCAATCAGCATCACTTTGCGGCGGCTGCCGGTGGACAGCATGTTCAGTTTCTTGAGCACATGGGGGCGCATGGCCAGCTCGTCGGTCAGCTCTTGCAGCAAAGTGTCCTGCCATTGGGGGTAGCGGGGTCGCAGCGTATCCCAGCAAGCTTGCACGGTCAGTTCGTCGTATTCAGGTGTTTGCAAATGGGCCCAGAAGACGCCGCCAGCAGGCGCTTGCACGGTGCCTGCCGTGGGCTGCAGGCCGCCTGCCAACAGCCGCAACAAAGTGGTTTTGCCGCTGCCTTCGTCACCGCAAATCCAGCTCAGACCGGCAGGCCAGCTGAAATTCAGGTTCTCGATGACGGGTTGCGGACCAGGGTCGAATGAAAGGTGCTGGGCGCGAAGCAGATAAGGCATGTGTGGCATGGCGTCATCCTAGCAAGGTCGGGACAGTGCCGAGCCGCTGGCCAATCTGGTGAATTTATATGGAGCCAACGGATATTACTTTTCGAAAATATTAAATTAAAATGTTTTCATATCAATTGATTTGTTTTCACATGTGGTTCATTGGACGAGGGTCTGAGTTTGGACGTTGGTTCAAATCGAAGGGCAACTTCAGTAAGCTTGCCTTGTCGATTGGTTTGGTCAAGCCGGTTTTCGTATCACCAGCCGAGCAGGCTCAAGCAGCGCCCGCGGGTAGCCCAACGAGCCCACCACAGCATTCGGTTGCATGGCCACTGGCTGCTTGTCATGTTTTGGTGGCAGAAGACCATGCTTTGAGTCGCCAGGTGGCGGGCGTCTTGCTGCAAAGCATGGGCCACCGCGTCAGTTTTGCCGTCAACGGGGCCGAGGCCCTGGCCAAGGTGGCCGCTGGCGGGATCGATCTGGTCTTGATGGACATCCACATGCCGGTGATGGACGGCCTGATCTGTGCCCAGCGCATCCGGGCCTTGCCTGGCCCGCAGGCGCAGGTGCCGATGGTGGCGTTGAGCTCTGACATCAGGGAGGACATGGTTCGCCGGGCTCGGCAGGCGGGCATGCCCATGGTGTTGTCCAAACCATTGCAAAAACGCCATCTTCAAGCCATTTTTACCGCACCAGGCGAGCGTCTGGAGAGTCTGCATCCCGCAGTGCCTTGATCCTGTGATCGTGCGCATTAACGCACAAAGGGGCTGACTACAATGGGTTGACCGTGTGCTTTTTCTGGAGCCTGGCCCTCTCATGCATGTCCCTGTTGTTTACAAAATCCCGGAGTCGGTGCTGGTGGTCATTTACACGCCTGCACAAGATGTTTTGCTGATCCGGCGCACCGATTCGGGCACTTGGCAATCCGTCACGGGCAGCAAGGACCACCCCGATGAAAGCTGGGCGGACACGGCCCAGCGTGAGGTTTTTGAAGAAACCGGCATCGATGTTTTTGGCCCTGGGTGCCGCTTGCAGGACTGGCAACTGGAAAACCAATACGACATTTACCCCGCCTGGCGCTGGCGCTACGCACCCGAGGTCAGCCGCAACACCGAGCGTGTGTTTGGCCTGCAGCTATCCCAGCGGCATCCGGTGGTGCTGAGCCCCAAAGAGCACACCGAGTCGGTCTGGTTGCCTTGGCATGCGGCGGCAGACCAATGTTTTTCGCCGTCCAATGCCGAGGCCATCTTGATGCTGCCGCGCTTCATGGAGTCGGTGATCTGATGCAACCCGAGCGCCACGAACACCCGATTTTGCGGGTGGCCACCTACAACATTCACAAAGGCGTGCAAGGACTGGGGCTGGCGCGTCGGCTGGAGATTCACAACCTGGGCCACGCGGTGGAGCAGCTCGATGCCGACATCGTGTGTCTGCAAGAGGTGCGCCGCATGCACCGCCGTGAGGCGGCGTATTTCAGCCGATGGCCTGAGCAGCCGCAAGCCGAGTACCTGGCCCCCGAGGGTTACGAGGCCATTTACCGCACCAATGCCGTGACCCGGCATGGCGAACATGGCAACGCTTTGCTGTCGCGCTGGCCAGTCCTGACGCATCAGCACCGGGACATGTCGGACCACCGTTTTGAACAACGCGGGCTGTTGCATTCCCAGGTGCTGGTGGTGGACCGGCTGGTGCATGTGCTGGTGGTGCATTTGGGCTTGATTCCCGCCAGTCGGGTGCGTCAGGTCAAGCAATTGCTGGCCCACATTGAGCAAGAGATCCCCGGCCATGAACCGGTGCTGGTGGCAGGTGACTTCAACGACTGGGGCAAGGGCTTGGGGCGGCGCATGGCGGCGGCTGGTTTCAAGGAGTGGCGCGAGCAACCCACGCCCACTTACCCCTCGCGCTTGCCGATGAACCAGCTGGACCATGTTTACGCCAGGGGACTGACCCCGCTGCATGCGATGGTGCCCTCGGGGCGCATCTGGCAGCGGATGTCGGACCATTTGCCTTTGGTGACCGAATTTGCCTGGAACGACTGAACATGCGGCACAACGCCCTGCGCGATGGTCATCAGATTCGCTTGATCGAAGGCGGCCAAGCCTACTTCGAGTCTTTGGCGCTGGCGCTGGAGCACGCGAACTCGCATGTGTTGCTGGAAACCTATATTTTTGACTTTCATGGCGCGGCACTCATCGTGGCCGAGGCCCTGGAGCGGGCGGCTTTGCGCGGTGTTCGGGTTTGGTTGGTGGTCGATGGGGTGGGGACCCCCAGTGTCCCTGCCGAGTGGCGTGAACGCTTTGAACATGCCGGTGTCGGCTGGCGCGTGTATTCGCCGCTGGGAACTTTGGGCTTGTTGATTCCCAGCCGCTGGCGTCGTTTGCACCGCAAGTTGTGTGTGGTCGATGGGCACACGGCGTTTTGCGGCGGCATCAACGTTCTGGACGATTGGTATGACCCACACCACGGCCGCTTGACCGAGCCCCGACTGGATTTTGCCGTCAGCGCGCAGGGCGATCTGGTGCACCACATCCAGGAGGCCATGTTCCAGTTGTGGTGGCGTTTGCAAGGTGGCGAGCATATGCGCAAGCGCCAGATTCCGCAGGCGATCCGTTTGTTCAAAACAGCCGGCTTGTCTTTGCCCTGGCAGCGCGCTTCGCAGGCGGCAGGAGAGGTGCCTGTTTCCAGTCGGGCGGGTTTGCTCTTGCGTGACAACGTGCTGCACCGCGGGCAGATCGAACGAGCCTATTTGAAGGCCATTGGCTCGGCCCGGCACGAGGTGGTGATTGCCAACGCCTATTTTTTGCCAGGCCGTCGGATGCGCAAAGCCCTGATGCATGCCGCCCAACGTGGCGTGCGGGTGCGCCTTTTGTTACAGGGGCGTTATGAATACTTTATGCAGTACCACGCGGCACGGCCGGTGTATGGCAGTTTGCTGGATGCGGGTGTTGAAATTTTCGAGTACAACGCGAGTTTTTTGCATGCCAAAGTGGCGGTGGTGGACCCCAACAATGAACGGCCCTGGGCCACGGTGGGTTCGTCCAACCTGGACCCTCTGAGCCTGCTGTTAGCACGCGAAGCCAATGTGGTGGTGGCCGACGGGGCTTTTGCAAAGCGCCTGCACCAGCGCCTGTGCCAGGTGATCGAGACGCAAAGCACCCCGGTGGTGATGGATGCACACAGGCAAAGACATTGGCTTCAGCGCTTGCGCGACCGGATCGCGTTTGGTCTGATGCGGCTGGCACTTTTCCTGACGGGTTACCGCTACTGAGCGTGGCCGGATTGGATGTCCCTGATCGGTGTGCGCCGATCAATCGCTGGTAGTATCTTCCCCATGTTAATGAAAGCCCCAGACGCCATGACTGCTTCTGCCGCCACGCCCGAAGACGAAGGCGTACCCGTTTCCGTCAAAATCCGCGAACGGGTTTTGGCTGCCCGCAAACGCTTCCACGCCAACGACAACATCGCGGAGTTCATCGAACCCGGTGAGCTGGACAAGCTGCTCGACGAAGTCACCGACAAGATGAAGGGCGTGCTGGGCAGCTTGGTGATTGACACCGAGAACGACCACAACACGGGCGACACCGCCCGCCGCGTGGCCAAGATGTACCTCAAGGAAGTCTTCAAGGGCCGCTATGTCGAAGGCCCCGAGATCACCGAGTTCCCCAACGCCGAGCACCTGAACGAGCTGATGATCGTTGGCCCCATCACCGTGCGCAGCGCCTGCAGCCACCACTTTTGTCCGGTGATCGGCAAGATCTGGATCGGCGTGCTGCCCAACGAACACACCAACGTGATTGGCCTGTCCAAATACGCCCGCTTGGCCGAGTGGATCATGGGTCGCCCCCAGATTCAGGAAGAAGCCGTGGTGCAACTGGCCGACCTGATCCAGCGCAAGACCCAGCCCGATGGCCTGGCCATCGTCATGGAGGCCAGCCACTACTGCATGGGCTGGCGCGGCGTCAAAGACATGGACAGCAAGATGATCAATTCGGTCATGCGTGGTGCCTTCCTCAAGGACCCGAACCTGCGCCGTGAATTCCTCTCCCTGATTCCTGGAAAGAACTGACCATGTTGGTACGCCTGCTTTACGCCAGCCGCGCTGTGGACACCCGCGCTGAGACCATCGAATCCATCCTGGCCCAGTCCCGCCAGTTCAACCCGAGCAGCGGCATCACCGGCATCCTGTGCTACGGCGGCGGCATCTTTTTGCAAGCCATCGAAGGTGGCCGCAATGCCGTGAGTGAGTTGTATGGGCACATCCAGAAAGATGCGCGCCACAAAGACGTGGTCTTGCTGCACTACGAAGAAATCTCCGAGCGCCGCTTTGGCGGCTGGACCATGGGGCAAGTCGATGCCTCGCGCGTCAACACCAACATCCTGCTCAAATACTCCGAACGTGCCGAGCTCGATCCCTACAACGTCTCGGGCAAAGTGTCGCTGGCGCTGTTGGAAGAGCTGATGGCCACCGCGTCCATCATCGGGCGCGCTTAAAACCCCTTCAGATCCAGCCCCGCAAGGGGCTTTTTCACGCCCATGCCCCTGAGTGCGCTTGCAATGGTCATTCTGGCCGGTTTCATCCATGCCAGCTGGAACATCGCTGCCAAAAAAGCCGGTGGCGATGTGCGCTTTGTCGCCTTCACCTCGGTGGTGCTGATGGTGTTCTGGGCACCCGTGGGCCTGTGGGTGGGCTGGGCGCAGGTGCCTGCCTGGGGCCTGTTGGAGTGGGGGCTCGTGCTGGCCAGTGCCTTGCTGCACATTGTTTATTTCATCGTACTGCTGCGCGGCTACCGCCAAGCCGACCTCACGGTGGTGTATCCGCTGGCGCGTGGCTCAGGGCCGCTGCTGTCGTCCATGGTGGCGATTGTGTTTCTGGGCGAGCACATCTCGGCGCTGGGATTGGTGGGCATTTTGGGCGTGGTCAGTGGCGTATTCTTGATTGCAGGCGGCCCAGACTTGTGGAAGGCGGCGCATGACCCGCAGCGGCAAGCGCGTGTGCGCACCGGCATTTTTTACGGTGCCATCACCGGCCTGTTCATCGCCAGCTACACCGTGGTCGATGGCTATGCCGTCAAGGTGGCGCTGATGTCGCCCATCTTGGTGGACTACTTTGGCAACCTGATGCGCCTGGTGTTTTTGACGCCCACCTTGCTGCGCGATCGCCCGACTGTGTGGGCGCTGTGGCAGCAGCAGCGGCGTTACGCCTTGATCGTTGGCATCTTCAGTCCGGTGTCTTATGTGCTGGTGCTGTTCGCCCTGCAGGTGGCACCGCTGTCGCATGTGGCCCCGGCGCGTGAGGTGTCCATGCTGTTTGCCGCCTTGCTGGGCGGGCATCTGCTGGGCGAGAAAGACCGGGGCCCGCGCATCGCAGGCGCGGCGCTGATTGCTGCGGGCGTCATGGCTTTGGGCATGGGCTGACATGGCTGTGCAGACATTGATCGGCTGCGACTTTTCCAGCAGCCCGTCCAGACGCAAACCCATCGTGCTGGCGCTGGGCCAAGCCCGTCAGGGCAGGGTGCAGCTGCAAAGCCTGCAAACCTTTGACACACTGCCCGCCTTTGGCGATTGGCTGGCGCAGCCTGCCGACTGGGTGGGCGGTTTTGACTTGCCCTTTGGCCTGCCGCGTGAACTGGTTGAAACCTTGGGTTGGCCCACCGATTGGGCCGCCTGCATGGACCATTACTGCAGCCTGGAGCGCGCCCAGATTCGCGAACAGTTTGCGGCGTTCTGCAATGCCCGCCCTGTGGGTGGCAAGTTTGCCCACCGCGCTGCCGACCAACCCGCAGGCTCCAGCCCGTCCATGAAATGGGTCAACCCGCCCGTGGCCTACATGCTGCACGCGGGTGTGCCGCTGCTGCGCCAAGCGGGTGTGCATTTGCCGGGTTTGCATATGGGCGACGCCCGCCGCGTGGCGCTGGAGGCCTACCCCGGTCTGCTGGCGCGCGAAGTGCTGGGCAATCAAAGTTACAAGAGCGACGACAAAGCCAAACAAACCCCAGAGCGCTTGCTGGCCAGACGCGAGCTGCTGAGCGCGCTGGAGCGCGGCCAAACCCGTCTGGGCCTGCGCCTGGTGGCGAGCAACGCTCTGCTGGGGCGTCTCGCTGACGACGCCAGCGGCGACTGCCTTGATGCCACGCTGTGCCTCATGCAAGCGGCCTGGGCACAGCAACAGCACGAAGCCGGACACGCTCAATACGGCTTGCCGACGTGCGACCCGCTGGAAGGCTGGATCGTCACAGCTTGATCGATGGCTGCCTGTGCAGTGCGGCTAACGGCCTGCCGTGTAAAAGCCCACCCCGTAGGCGATGCTCCTTGAAGCCTTGAGCAACATGCAAGGGATGGATTTTTGCAGGAGCCCACCCCGTGGGCGATTTGATGCCGGTGCGATATGGTGCTGCGACAGAAGACCAAGGTGCGTGCTGACCAGCCTTCAGCGCTCTGTCTCCAGATCCGGAATGCGGTTGAATGCGATGCGCATCGGCGCGGCGTCCAAGGTGTGGTGTGCGTTGGCAAAGTAAATCGCGTTTTTGCCATGCGCCCGGTTGAGCGCGTCCATGGCCGACATCAGCCGGGTTCGGTCGCGTTGAACCGGGTGGTTTTGCAAGGTTTGCGCCGCAGTGGCATCGGATGCAGCTTGTGGTTCGTCAAACAGATCGCGTGTGTGCTGGCTGGCGGGCACCAAGCCGCACAGCTGCACGCCCACGGCCTGCGGGTGCTGCAACTCGTGCAGCCCGCTGAGCCACAGCTGGTCCAGCGTGTGCAGCAAAAAGCCGGTGTCTTGCGTCTCGCCCACATGCACATAGCGCTCGCCCCCGGCTTCGCGCTGCCAGCGGTTCGCACAGTGCACAAACACTTGCATGGCCGTGGCATAAAAGCCCTGCTTGCGCAGCCGCATGGCCGCTTTTTGCGTCAGCCGGTTGAGCACCTGCCGTGCGCCTTCGGGGTGGCGCAAATCGGGCGGCAACACATGCGAATGCCCCAGCGACCGCGCCACCGTCGAGCGCGGCCCATACCATTGCCCGCGTAGCTTGTCGTACATGTCGGCCCCTGCCAAGCCGCCCCAGGCCGTGTGCAACAAATCACGCGGCGCGGCATAGAGCTGCGCCATCGTTTCGATGCCGCAACGCGACAAGCGCTGCAGCATGCGCGGCCCAATGCCCTGCAGGGCCGAGAGCTTGAGGTGAAACAGCCGCTCGGGCAACTCGTGCTGCTCGATCACCGTCAGGCCATCGGGCTTGTGCATGTCCGACGCCAGCTTGCCCAAGAGCGTGTTGGGCGCAATGCCAATGGAGGTGCGCATGCACTCGCCCACCTCGGCCAGCAGCGCGGCTTTGATCTGCTGCGCCAGCCGCACGGCGCGCTCACGCTCGCGCCAACGGCCCGTCAGCTCGCACTCCATCTCGTCAATGCTCACCACCTGCCGCACCTGCGCCAGCCGGTCCACCACGGCCACGGCTTGCTGGTGCACCTCCACATATTTGGCGTGGTCGGCCAGCACCAGCGCAATGCCTGGGCAAAGCCGCTTGGCGTCCGACACCCGCGTGCCCGTTTTCACCCCAAACGCCTTGGCCTCGTAACTGGCCGCGATGCAACACGACGAATCGGCCATCACCGGCACCACCCCCACCGGCCGCCCGCGCAGGGCCGGGTCGAGCTGCTGCTCGACCGAGGCGAAGTAGCTGTTGAAGTCGATGAAGAGGGAGCGGAGCATGGGTTTGGTAACTGTATAAATAAACAGTATATTGCCAAGGCTGCAAACCACCACAACAGGGAGGCAGGGTCATGCAGACTTTGATATTTTGTACATACAATAAAATTATTCGAACTCAGCTTCGATCCAGCCAAAGACGAGCGCAACATCGAAGAGCGTGGTTTGTCGTTTGCTCATGCGGCAGATTTCGATTTCACATCAGCCCTCTTTTGGCGCGAAAACTGAAAGCGTTATCCAGAGACGCGCATGGTTGCGCTAGGCTTGCTCGAAGGCAGAGTGCATTCGCTGGTGTTTGCCGAAACGAGTAAAGGTATCCGGGTCATCAGTTTTCGTAAGGCGAATTCAAGAGAGGTCAAACGGTATGAATAAGAAACCCAATCCTGAACAGACAGATGCAGACAACCCGGAGTGGACGCCGGAGATGTTCAAACAGGCCGTGCGTCTGGATGCATTGCCTGCCTCTTTGCAAGGCAAGCTGCGCGGCAGGCCCAAGGCCGCCACCACCAAAGAGCGCATCACGATTCGCTTGTCACCGGAGGTGGTGGGTGCATTCCGCGCGACAGGGCAGGGCTGGCAAACCCGTGTGGATGCTGCGCTGCGCGAATGGCTCAAGACGCATTCAGTGGTTTAGTTTGTGTCGAAAGGTTTTGACCATGCGCACGATTGAAATGTATTGACACCTATGTCAACACATTTATTCAAATGTCCGAAAAATCTGTGGATGAGCTTCGAAGTCAAGTCGGGAAGGGGCTGAATGCAAGCTAACAAGTTGCTCTTCGCGGACGCGCAGCAGCAGGATGCCGTTTCGCGGCGCTTGCTGCATGCCGGACAGCGCCATCGTTAAACAAACCCAAGGAGAGATCAAGTGTTCTCACACATCATGGTGGGCGTCAGTGACTTTCAACGTGCGATGGCTTTTTATGAGCCCGTGCTGGCATCGCTTGGCGTTGAGTTTCGCTTTCAAGAAGACGAGCGCCTTTGGGCGGGTTGGCAGTCATCGCCAGATCCGAGGCCCTTGTTTCTCATCGGGCGTCCCTTCAACCAACAAGCGCACCAAGCAGGCAACGGTCAGATGGTCGCCTTCTTGGCCAGTTCGCGCCAGCAAGTCGATCAAGTGCATGCGCTGGCTTTGGCCAGTGGCGGTACTTGTGAGGGCAAGCCAGGGTTACGGCCCGAATACCATGCCCATTACTATGGGGCATATTTTCGCGATCCCGATGGCAACAAGTTCTGCATTGCTTGTCATCAGCTTGAGTAACTGGCGTCAATCGGGCGTTATCTGAAATGGAACTGTGCATGCACACCGCCATCCTCGTCATCGATGTTCAACAAGGCCTGTGCGAAGGCCCTGATGCCGCGCACGATTGTCCCGGCACCATAGAGCGCATCAACGCGGTCACGCACCGGGCACGCGTTGCGGGCGTGCCGGTGTTCTTCATTCAACACGAGTCAAACGCAGGCTATTTGGAACACTGCTCTCGTGAATGGCAACTGGCAACGGGCTTGCAGGTGCAGGCCGGTGATCGGCGAATTCGCAAGACGACGCCGGACGCTTTCTTGCGAACAGGACTTCATGAGGCGTTGCAGACCTTGGGTGTCAAGGACTTGGTGGTGTGCGGCATGCACACCGAGTTTTGTGTAGACACCACCACGCGCAAAGCCTTGGCCTTGGGTTATCCGGTGGTGCTGGTGGCCGATGCGCACACCTCGGCTGGCAATGCCGCCATCAGTGCTCAGCAGGTCATTGCGCACCACAACGCCACGCTCACCAACATCTCCAGTTTCGGCCCCAGGGTCATGGCCGTGGCGCACCAAGAGCTTTGCTTTGGGGACTGATTCGATGACCCCGCAAATAAGCGGCAAGAGCAAAACTGGCGCGCTCCCCATCAACGCCATCATCCGCACGGCCCGGGTTGACGATGCGGCTTGCATTGCCGTGTTGGCGACACAAGTGTGGCTTCACACCTATGCCACACAGGGCATTTCTGCAGTCATCAGCCACTACACGCGCACTCAACTCATTCCTGAAAAGTATCTCGCTCTTTTGGACGATCCCTTGGCGCGCCTCTGGGTTGCAGAGCTGGATGGTTACCTCATTGGTTTTGCGGTGGTCAAGTTTGACGCGCCATGTCCAGTCCATGCCCCTGTCTCTGCCGAACTTCAAACGCTTTATGTTCAAGGCATTTTGTGGGGCAGGGCGTTGGGCGGCAGCTTCTTTGGGTGGCCGAAGACATGGCCCGCACTCAAACGGGTTTGCCGCTGTGGTTGACGGTCAATGTGCTCAATGCGCGTGCGATCGGGTTTTATCGGCGTCATGGCTATTCAGAGCGGGGCACGAGTGACTTCGTGATGGGTGATCAACGGCATGCAAATCATGTCTTCATTGGCGGCGCTCCAACATGCCAATAACACGTTCACGTCCGCAGATACCATGGCCTGCAAGGCCCTGATGTTGGATGCCTATAAGCCTGCGTCTAGATAAGGAGAAGCCATCGTGATCACCCCCGAAAAACCCAAAGGCCCCGCTTCGTATTTCCCGTCCATTGAAAAGAAGTACGGTCAGCCCATCGCGCATTGGCTTGATTTGCTCAAATCGTGCGATGGCATGAAACACATGGAGATGGTGGCCTGGCTCAAGACTGAACACTGCATGGGGCACGGTCATGCCAATGCGATCGTGGCTTACTGGATGGACTCTCGAACAAAATAAAGTTGCGGGATTCGTTGCGTCATGCAGCCGTGTGCAATTTGAGCCAATCCCGCAGCGCTGCGTTCATGCGGGTTTGCCAGCCAGGGCCACCTGCGCGAAAGGCGGCCAGCACGTCACGATCAAACCGTATGGTGGTGGATTCCTTGTCGCTGCCTGTGGGGCGTCCGCGTTGACGGCGGTAAGCCTCGATACCCGCCTGCATTTCTTCGCGCGTTAGCGGTCGATCATCTTCATCCTCGCCGTCCCATACATAGGGTGTTGCGGTCTGGAGACGGGTTTTCTGCGTTTTGCTTTTGCCCATGACAGAGGCCTCACGCAATTCAGCGAGCGTCATCGAAGTCGTTTTCAAGCCAGTCATGGTAAGCGGTCCTTTCTATTTCACTCGCGGGTCTGAAGCTGATGATCCTCATCGAGTTTTCTCGCAAGACATGCACATTTTTAAAAATGTAAACTTTTTAAATCAAAATTACATCGGTGGATACGATGAAGTCTGACCCTTTCGATAGCCGCTGATGCGGCGCCACTGAGCTTGATTCACCCCCGAGAATGCCCATGATCCTTTTGAATGAATCTGTCCGCGAAGCGGCCCGCCGCAGCGTGCTGTGCTGGCTGGCCACGGTGGACGCCGAGGGTCAACCCAACGTCTCGCCCAAAGAGGTCTGGGCCATTGCCGACGAGCAGCATGTGGTGGTGGCGCACATCGCTTCGCCCACCAGTGCGCGCAACATTGCGCAGCAACCGCAGGTATGTTTGAGTTTTGTCGATGTGTTCGTGCAAAAGGGCTTCAAGCTGGTGGGCAGGGCCCGCGAGGTGCGTGCAGCCGACCCCGAATTTTCTGCTTGGGCCGCGCCATTGTTGGTCATGGTTGGCCAGCGCTTCACCATTCACAGTGTGCTGGTCATTCAGGTGCAGTCCGTTGCAGCCATCGTGGCGCCCAGTTACCGCTTTTATCCTGATGACACCACCGAGGCTTCACAAGTGGCCTCAGCCATGCGAGCCTACAAGGTACAAGCTGTAGAAAAGGGAAAAACATGACTTCAATCACCATCCGCCAAGCGGTGTTGGCCGACCTCGATGCCGTGGTCATCCTGTTTGATGGCTATCGCCAGTTTTATGGTCAAGCCAGTGATGTGGTGGCTGCACGGATTTTTCTGCAAGCGCGCTTTGAGCACGGGCAATCGGTGGTGCTGTTGGCCGAGTCACAAGGGGAAGCTGTGGGTTTCACCCAGCTGTACCCGAGCTTTTCTTCCGTGTCGATGGCGCGGGTGTTTGTGCTCAATGATCTGTTCGTGGCACCCACGGCCAGGCGGTTGGGTGTAGGCGAGGCTTTGTTGACAGCCGCTGCCGACCATGCGCGCCAACTGGGCGCTGTGCGCTTGTCCTTGAACACGGATGTGCAGAACTTGCCTGCACAAGCCTTGTACGAGTCCATGGGTTGGGCGCGTGATCAAAAGTACCATGCCTACCACCTGAGCTTGAATGCGTAAGGGTCAGGTGATCTGAGAAGACGCCCTTCAGCAATTGATGCCATGCCCGCAAGGGAGATGGACCCCGGGTCTTCGCCCGGGGTGACAAATAGAGAACTCGCTCGGGTGACAAATAGAGAACTCGTCCGGGGTGACAAGTAGAGAACTCGCCCGGGGTGACAGATCAAGGCTTGGCTCAGGGAGTGATTCAAGGGTCACTTGGCTTTAGGATGCACATGATTGTTCAAATGATTCCAGTCCAGCTCACAGGAGATGTCCATGACAACGCAAGGTTTTGTGGTGACGCACGCCCAAGATGCGAAGTTCGAACGCGGTTTGCGCTCGTTTTTTGAATACCGCGACTTGGGGATGCAGCAGGCCACGCAAGGGCGGGTCACGGCCAGTGTGATCCGCGCCGCTGGGGGGCACGAGTTTTCAAGCCAGCCGCACATGCACCACACCGAGTTTCAGCTGGTCTATGTGCTCAAGGGCTGGATCGAGTTCGAGTACGAGGGGCAGGGCGTGGTGCGCCTGGAGGCCGGATCTTGTGTGCACCAGCCGCCGGGCATCCGCCACCGTGAACTGGGGCACAGCGACGATGTGGAGTTGCTTGAAGTGGTGCTGCCCGCAGACTTCAAGACCGAGACCGTGGACAGCGTCAACCCCTGAACCGGACCGAACCCATGTTTCGCAGTTTCTTTCTTTCCCGACGCTGGGCCTTGTGGGCCTGGGGCGGTTTGTTGGTGTTGGTGGCGCTGGTGTTCATCACGGTGCAGCAGACGGTCAAGCTCAACACTTGGTATGGCGAGTTTTACGACCTGCTGCAAAAGCCCGAGCAGGCCGGGGGACTGGAGAAATTTTGGGGCTTCATGCAGCAGTTTGCGTGGATCGCGTTTCCCTACATGCTGCTGCGCAGTCTGGAGACGTATCTGGCGTCGCATTACGCTTTTCGCTGGCGTCAGGCCATGACCGAGGTCTATTTGCCGCGCTGGCAAAACACGGCCCTGACGGTCGAAGGGGCTTCGCAGCGCATTCAGGAAGACTGCATGCGCTTTGCCCGCCAAACCGAAAATCTGGGCTTGGGTCTGGTGCGAGCACTGCTCACGCTGGCATCCTTCATTCCGATTTTGTGGGCGCTGTCCAAAGGCATGGCCATTGCCTGGCTGCAGTTTGAAGGTTCGCTGTTCTGGGTGGCGCTGCTCACGGCGGTTGGCGGCACCGTGTTGTCGTGGTTTGTGGGCATCCGCCTGCCGGGGCTCGAGTACAACAACCAAAAGACCGAAGCTGCCTTGCGCAAGGACCTGGTCTATGCCGAAGACGACCGCAGCCGCATGGATTTGCCCACAGTGCTGAACCTGTTTACCGGCGTGCGGCTGAACAACTTTCGCTTGTTCAACCACTACGCTTACTTTCACCTGTGGAGCAATTTTTACAGCCAGACCATGGTGATTTTCCCGTACCTGTTGATGGGGCCATCGCTGTTCACGGGATTGATCACGCTGGGCGTCATTCAGCAGGTGAGCAATGCCTTTGGCAAGGTCAACGAGGCGTTTTCTTACCTGATCGAGCGCTGGACCGACATCACCGAACTGCGCTCGATTCACAAGCGATTGACCGAGTTTGAAAAAACGCTGGCTTGAACGGTATGGGCAAAATGGGGGGTCAAAACGATTTGGAGACAGACAAGCCATGCCGCATACCGTGAAATTTCAGCGTGTCTTCCGTGCACCTGCTGAGCGCGTTTTCAGGGCCTTCATCGACCCTGACGCCATGGCCAAGTGGTTGCCCCCACACGGCTTTACGGGCAGGGTCCACGAGATGGACGCCCGCGTGGGCGGTGTCTACCGCATGTCGTTCACCCAGCTGAGCAATGGGCAGTCGCACAGTTTTGGCGGCAAGTTTATGGAGCTGGTGCCGGGTGAGCGTCTGCGCCACACCGACCGCTTTGACGACACGAATTTACCGGGCGAGATGGTGACCACCATCACCTTCAAGACCGTGTCGGTCGGCACCGAGGTGAACATCGAGCAAGCGGGCATCCCGGACCCGATTCCCTCCGAGGCCTGCTGTCTGGGCTGGCAGGAGTCCTTGCAGTTGTTAGCGCTGTTGATCGAGGCCGAGATACCGGCTTGATCGCCGACACGGCTGGCCCTTGTCGCTTGTCGTGTGGTCAATGGGGCCTGTCATCTGAGGGCTTGGGTGGGTGTAGGCTCAGAACGGGTGCACAAAATACTGACATTATTTGATAACTTTGGTTTTCAAATAATCGATGAATGGGTACACTGCAAGTTCGTTTCCAACCTTCTTGGCAGGCTCCTCATGCACCCAGCAATCCTTTCATATTTGAATGCGACAGCTTCTTCGCGCAAGCTGCGTTCCGCGATGGCCCAGCTTTTACTGGGCTGCACTTGTGTTTTGACGGCCCATGTGTCTGCACAAACGGGCTGGCGTCAAGTGTCTGCTTCGCCCCCATCGACCGCTCCGGCCTGGTCATCGCCCGCCCCCCTGGCCGCACCAAGGTCCTGGTCATCGTACACACCCCCTGCTGCACCATCGCCCGCACCATCGACCGCGCCAGATGTCGGGCAGCCAGGGGAAGGCTGGCTGCAAATGTTCGGGCTGCGCTTGAGCACGGCCACGCGCGAAGAGGTCCGGCAGGCCATGCAGCAGGAAGGACTGGTCGCTCAGCGCGAAGACAACGCATTCACCGAAGACATTTACGAAGCCCCCAATTTGATGCCCGGCTTGCAGCAACTCAAATTCACTTATGCGCGCGAAAGTCAAAGGCTTGCCAAGGTGGACTACGTTTTCACCACTTTTCTGGACAACGCGCACGTTGGCGAATTGATGCAGCGCATTGAAAGCCGTTACGGCCGACCTGCCCACATCAGGGGCCGTGAAGAAAGTGGCCCCTACCATGCCGTCTGGCGTTTACAAGACCAGATGGAAGTCTTTGTGGGCCGCGAATGGCCCTCAAAAAACACCTACCTCAAGTTTTTCAACGTGGCGGTGATGGGCCCATCGGCAGCCGACATGGAGCGCGATCTGGCACAGCAACGTCCGGTCAAGGCGCAAAACCCCAACGCCTTGCCGATCTGGGTCAAGCGCTAAACGTTCCTGTCGAGGCCACACCCTAGGCGCTGGGCTGGCAAATCAGATGGCCGCTGCCGCAATGTCGTTGGGCAGCGGTGCCAACTGTGCCAGCGCATGCAAGGTTTCGGCATCGGTGCGGTACATCTTCAGGAATGGCCCCTCGTGCAGTTCTCCCGCCTTGCGCAAGGCGGTTTCCACGGGCAGCTTGATGCCGCTGATGTGCAGCGTGATGCCCCGGTGGCTCAGCTGGCGGTGCAGCTGGCCAAAGGTTTCCACCCCCGTGGCATCCACCCGGTTGATGGGTTGGGCAAACAGACAAACATGGCGCACCTCGCGATGCTGTGCCAGATGCTCCGTGATGGCACGTTCAAAATCACTGGAGGCGGCAAAGTCCAGCTCGGCATCCATGCGCAGGGCATACAGGTATTGGGCCAGTGGGGGCAGCTTCCACAAATGGCGGTCACGCAAGCTGCCATCAGGGTGCAGGCCCACTTCGATGATGCGCGGGTGGAGCCGCGTGTGCAAAAAATGGCTCAAGCCCACCAGCACACCGGTCATCACACCCCAATAAATGCGCGGCGCGGTGGCCAAGGTGATGGCAAAGGTCACGCCGGCCGTGACCGTTTCAACGCGGTCAATGCCCCAGAGCTTCAGAAATTGCCGGGGCTGAAACAGGTTGAGCACGGCCACAATCACGGCCGCCGCCATGACCGAGCGTGGCACAAATTGCAGCGCCGGCATCAGGATCAGCAAGGCCAACAGCACAAAACCCACGGAGGCGACCACAGCCCAGCCCGATCGGGCTCCGGCATAAAGCATGAGCGCCGAGCGTGAAAACGAGGTGCTGGTCGGGAAACTGCCCGAAAAAGCCGAAGCCAGCTTGGCCAGCCCCTGGCTGAAAAGTTCGGTGCTGTCGTCCCAGCGCTTGCCATCGCGCTGGCACTCGATGCGGGCACTGGAGGTGGTCTCCAGAAAGCTCACCAGCGCAATCACCATGGCGGGCACCCACAACTGGTTGAGCAGTGCCAGGCCAGGCCAGTGCGGCCAGTAAAAGTCAGGCAAGCCCGAGGGCAACAAGCCCACCACGGCGCCATGGTCCTGGTAATCGGTGGCATAAGCCACGGCCGAGGCCGCGCCCATCACCATCATGATGCCTGGCCAGCGAGGCTTGAATTTGCGCAGCAGCAGCAACACGGCCAAACTGGACAAACCAAACCATGCAGGCCAGCCACTGAGCCACACCGACCAGCTTTGAACATCCCAACTCCAGGCCTTCACACCCAACAAGCCCGGAACTTGTGACGCCATGATCAACAAGGACGCGGCCTGGGTAAAGCCCATCATCACCGGGGCACTGACCAGGTTGATCAGCCAGCCGTAGTTGCCCAGGCCCAACAGCAATTGCATGCCCCCTGAAAGCAGCGACAGCCACACCGCCAGCGACACCCATTCGGCAGAACCGGGCTCGGCCATGCCGGTCAGCGATGCGCCAATCAGCACGCACGTCAGGGCGGCTGGACCCACCGACAGCCGGTTGGCGCTGCCAAACAACACCGCCAACAGAGCGGGCACCAAGCAGGCGTAAAGCCCGGTGACCAAGGGCATGCCCGCCAAGCCCGCATAGGCCACGGCCTGGGGAATCATCACCAGCGCCACCGTCAGACCCGCCAGCAGCTCGGTGTGGGCCAGTGAGGCCGTCAGGCGAGGCCAGTCACGGAAGGTGATGAATCTTTTTATATAAGCCATGCCCGATCTTAGCCGCCCTTATTTCAGCGCTGTGGCATGTCTTTGACCGAGTAGCCCAGGCTGATGGTGGCGTCTTCGGGGATGGCGGGTACGGTGGCGTCCCAGGCTTCCCACGCAGCGCGCATGGCGTCCAGGCGCTCGGGTTCGCGCTTGGCGAGGTTGGCGCGTTCGCGTTCGTCGGACGGGATGTTGAACAGGTAGTCGTTGCCGTCCACTCGCAGGTATTTGCAGTCGCCCATGCGCAGGGCGCGCTGGCCACGGTGGTTCATGCGCCAGTACAACGGACGCTCAAACTGGTGTTGGGCGTTGCGCAGCACTGGTGCCAAGGACACGCCGTCAAACGGGTACGCTGCATCGGACTGTGTGCCCGCCAGCTCGACCATGGTGGCCGACCAGTCCATGGTCATGCAGTGCTGGGTCGATGTGCCCCCGGGCGCGATGACGGCGGGCCAGTGCGCGATCCATGGCACGCGGATGCCGCCTTCGGTCAGGTCCATCTTGCCGCCCACCAGCGGCCAGTTGTCGCTGAAACGCTCGCCGCCGTTGTCGCTGGTGAAGACGATCAGGGTGTTGTCGAGTTGCCCGGTTTTTTTGAGCGCGTCAACCACCCAGCCAATGCCCTCGTCCATGTGGTGGATCATGCGGTGGTAGGTGTGGATGTTGCCGCCATCGAGATGGAACAGGTTGTCTTTGACCTCGGCTGCCTTCGCATGGTCTTCGCGAGTTTCCCAGGGCCAGTGCGGTGCGGTGTAGTGCAGGCTCAAAAAGAAGGGCGTGCCTTGTGCCGCACCGGGTGCCATGCGCTCGACAAAGTCCACCGCCTTGTGCGAAATCAGATCGGTCAGGTAGCCGTCTTCGTGCTTTTCTTCTTCGTTGGTGTACAGGTCGTGCGTGCCGTTGTTGCTGGCGTGCGTGAAGTAGTCGACACCACCCGACATGGGGCCAAAGAATTCTTCATAGCCCGACTTGATGGGGCTGAAGTGGGGCGGGTAGCCCAGATGCCATTTGCCGATCAGTGCCGTGCGGTAGCCGCTGGCCTTGAGCAGCGAGGGCAGCGTGGGGTGCTCGGGCGGCAGGCCCAGCACGGTGCTGCCTTTGCTCTTGCTGTTGATGGGCTCGTCGGCACCGCCGCGCAGGCGGTACTGGTAGCGGGCCGTCATGAGCGCAAAGCGGGTGGGCGAGCACACGGGCGAGTTGGAATAACCCTGCGTGAATTTGATGCCCGCAGCAGCGAGTTGATCGAGCACCGGCGAGACCTTGCCGAACTTCGCGTCGCGGCCGCCGTAGCAGCCCAGGTCGGCAAAGCCGAGGTCGTCGGCCACGATGAAGATGATGTTGGGGCGTTGTGTGTTGGTCATGGTTTATTCCACTTTCATGCCGGTGGACTTGACCACGCGGCCGTAGCGTTGGGATTGGTCGTTCAGGCGTTTGGCGGCTTCAGGACCGCTCAAGATGTTGGAATGGTCCATGTTTTTGTCGGCCCTGCGGATATTTTGTTTTTGTAGGAGCCCACCCCGTGGGCGATGGCATCTACGCCGCCAAAGCAAGCCATCGCCCACAGGGGTGGGCTCCTACCAAGAACCCATTCCTTGAATGTTGCTCAAGACTTCACAGGGCCGGATCGATAGGAAGGCGCAAGCAGGCGTTTTTAGTCCAGTTGCACGCCGGTGGCCTTGATGGGCTTTTCCCAGCGGGCCAGGTCGGCTTTTTGCGCCGCCGCCAGGTCCGCAGAATTGGAGCCAATGGGTTCGTAGCCGAGTTTGACCATCTTGTCTTTCATGGCCGGGTCGCGGGCGATTTTCATCATGGCTTTTTCCAGGCGGCCGAGGGCGTCACCCTTGAGGCCTGCCGGGCCATACATGGCAAACCAGGCGGTGGCTTCCATGTTGATGCCCGACTCCTTGAGGGTGGGCACTTCGGGCACCTGCGGGTCGCGCTGGCTGCCCGTGACGGCAATGATGCGGACCTTGCCAGCGCGGTGCATTTCGGCTGTTTCGGAGACCACGTCAAATTTGTAGCCGATGTGGCCGCCCAACAGGGCGTTGTTGGCCGGGGCACCACCCTGGAAAGGCACATGGTTGAGGCTGATGCCCGCAGACTGCTCCATCAACACGCCCATGAAGTGCGGCAAGGTGCCTGCACCGGGTGTGCCGTAGCTGGCGTTGCCCGGATCGCTTTTGGCTTTGGCCACCATCTCGGCCACGTTTTTTGCGTTGCTGGCAGGGCCGGAGACCACACCAAACTGAAAGCGCGCAATTTGTGAGACGGGTGTGAAGTCTTTCACGGCATCGTAATCGAGCTTTTTGTAGACGTGGGGAAACAGCACCATCGGACCGCTGGGCAGCACGATCACGGTCTGGCCGTCGGGCTTGGCGACCTTGACCGCGTTCAGCGCAATGCGACCGCCTGCGCCGGGTTTGTTGTCCACGATGATGGTGCCGAAATCATCGCGCAGTGCGTCGGCCACCATGCGGGCCAGGATGTCGGCCGAGCCGCCGGGCGGAAAACCCACCACGATCTTGAGCGGCGGTTTCTCCTGGGCGTGCAGGCTGGGCGAGAGCACGCCGAGGGACAAAACCGCCAGGCCCAGCGTGCGGCGTGTGATGTTGGCAATGTGATTCATGTCAGTCTCCGTGAGAGCAGGGCTCGGACGACCCTGGTTAAAAATGCAAACCAAGTCAGAATGTAGTGCCTTGTTTGACAATTGATCTAATCAATCAACCCCCCGGAAAACCCTGATGACGCTGTCTCCTTCCCAACGTCTGGCATCGATTGAGGACCTGCTTTTGTACCGGCTGGGCCGTTTGTCGAGCGTGGCCGGTGCCATGGTGGTGCGCTTGTGTGAAGGCGGTCACGGTATCACCCGGCGCGAATGGGCGGTGGTGGCGCAGCTGTATGAAAACGGCAGTTTGCCGCCGTCGGCCTTGGCCGAGCGCATGCACCGTGACCGTGCGCGCACCTCGCGCACCCTCAGCGCCCTGGTGCAAAAGCAGCTGGTGCTGCGCACCATCCCGGCCCACGACAGGCGCAGCGCGCGGGTCTCGCTCACGCCAGCGGGCCAGCAACTCTATGAGGCCTTGATGCCTCAGGTGCAGGCCATCAACAGCCAGATCCTGAGCGCTTTGCAGCCCGATGAGGCGGCGCGCTTTGACGAAGCGCTGGCCCGCCTGCAGCTTCGTGCCCAAGCCTTGCTGGTCGAGTTGGGGCCTGATTTGCCCAAGGCCAATCGGCGGCAGGGTCAACGCAAGGAGGTGGTGTGACGCTGCCCACGCGATGTTGGTGGGCTTGGGCCTTGTTGCTGCCCTGGACAGTGCAGGCTTCAGAAGTCTGGTCCGGCTGGGTCAGCTGGGTCATGGATGGCGACACGGTGGTGCTGGTGCGCGAAGGCCAGCAGGAGCCGGTCAGGCTGCGCATCGAAGGCATGGATGCGCCCGAGACCTGTCAGCCCGGTGGCGTCGAGGCCCGTGAGGCCTTGATCCGCTTGGCACTGCGCAAGCCCGTTCAGGTGGTTGACCGCGGCCAGGATTCGTATGGCAGGCAAATTGGACGCTTGTCGGTTGACGGGGTGGATTTGGGGGGCGAGATGGTGCGCTCGGGCATGGCCTGGGCCTACAGTTTTCGCACGGGCAGGGGGCCCTATGCGGGCTTGCAGCGCCAGGCAGAGCAACAAAAAAAAGGCATTTTTGCAAGCAAGGGTGCGGCCATGTCACCCGCACTGTTCAGAAAATTCCACGGCAGTTGCCACGCCAATTGAGCTGCGCACAGGTGGTGTTTTTTTCTTCGAATGCTTGCAAACCATGGCCACCGGTGTTTGTGGGAGCTTGCCTGCAAGCGATGTCCAGTGGTCCGCGACCCATCGCCAGCAGGCAAGCTCCCACAAATCAAACACCGGTGGTTGCCGGTATTTGTGGGAGCTTGCCTGCAAGCGATGTCCAGTGGTCCGCGACCCATCGCCAGCAGGCTGGCTCCCACAAAATCAAACACCGGTGGTTGCCGGTATTTGTGGGAGCTTGCCTGCAAGCGATGGCCTGTGGTCCTCAGCCCATCGCCAGCAGGCTGGCTCCTGCAACCATCAAGTGATGGTTTGTGCTTGTGTCACAGGGGTGTGGCGCGATGGGGCGAACACACAACGCAAGCCGGGTTGCGCTGCATGCGAATGTCGGTCCATGACAGCTCGCGCCCGTCGAGCATCAGCAAACGCCCGGCCATGTGGCTGCCCATGCCGCTCAGAATTTTGAGGGCTTCGGCCGCTTGCACAGTGCCGATGATGCCCACCAGCGGGGCAAACACGCCCATGGTGGCGCAGCGGGTTTCTTCGGGCAGTTGCGCGGGCGGGAAGATGCAGGCGTAGCAAGGCGCATCGGGCTGTGTGCTGTCAAACACCGACACCTGGCCGTCCATGCGGATGGCCGCCCCCGAAACCAGGGGTTTTCGGTGCCGCACACAGGCCAGATTCACGGCTTGGCGGGTTTCAAAGTTGTCGCTGCAGTCCAGCACCACATCGGCTTGCGCGACCAGTTGGTCGAGCAAGGCCGCATCGGCGCGCTGCGTGATGGGCGTCACAACAACATCGGGGTTGATGTGTGCAATGGCGGTGCGCACCGATTCGGCTTTGTATTGACCGACACGCTCCAGGGTGTGGGCAATTTGGCGCTGCAAGTTGGTGGCGTCGACCTGGTCGTGATCGACCACGGTGATGTGACCCACCCCGGCGCTGCCCAGGTACAGGCTGACCGGAGAGCCCAGTCCGCCCGCGCCAATGATCAGCGCGTGCGAGGCGAGCAGTTTTTCCTGGCCGTCAATGCCCAGTTCATTGAGCAGAATGTGCCGCGAGTAGCGCAGCAGCTGGGCGTCATCCATGAAGTAAGTCCTTCAAGTGACGCTTCAGTCTTTCTTGTCGACCTTGCGAACGGCCAGGGTGGTGCTGGCCTTGACGGGCTGGCCTTTGAGTTGTTTGATGGCTTGGGCCAGCTGAAAGTCTTTGTCCGAGCCGAACTCGGGCAGGCGGCGTTCTGCAACCGGTTTTTTGGCTTCTTCTTCAAGCTTTTTCATGGCCTCTTCACGGGCTTGCTCTCGGGCCGGGTCTTTTTTCTCTTCGGCTTCCTTGCCGTTGGACAAGTGCTTTTGCAGGTCGGCTTCGCGGGTGCGCAGGGCGGCAAATACGTTGCCATTTTCGGTTTCGTCCAGCATGACCTCGGGCACGATGCCTTTGGCCTGAATGGCGCGGCCGTTGGGGGTGTAGTAACGGGCGGTGGTGATTTTCAGGGCGGTGTCAGGGCCCAGCTGGCGCACGGTTTGCACCGAGCCTTTGCCAAAGGTTTGGCTGCCCATGAGGGTGCCGCGCTTGTAGTCTTGCAGGGCACCGGCCACGATTTCGCTGGCCGAGGCCGAGCCTTCGTTGACCAGCACCACCAGAGGCACTTTTTTCAGGGCACCACCCGTGGCCTGTGTCATGCGCGTAATGGGGTCGTTGCTGCTGTTGCGACGCCAAAACTGCGGGGAAGCCTTGTAGGTGAACTTGCTTTCTTCAAGCTGGCCGTTGGTGGTGACCACCGTGACGTTTTCCGGCAAGAAGGCGGCAGACAGGGCCACCGCAGCGTCCAGCAGACCGCCCGGATCGTTGCGCAGGTCCAGCACCAAGCCTTTGAGCTGCGGCTCTTGTTTGTACATTTCTTCGATCTTGCGGGCGAAGTCGTCCACCGTGCGTTCCTGGAACTGGGACACGCGAATCCAGCCGTAGCCGGGTTCGATGAGTTTGGACTTGACCGACTGGGTCTTGATTTCTTCGCGGATGATGGTGACCGGGAAGGTGCGGTTTTCGTCTTTGCGGAAGATGGTGAGCAGCACCTTGGTCTTGGGCTCGCCGCGCATGCGCTTGACCGCGTCGTTGAGCGACAGGCCCTTGACGGCGGTGTCGTCGATTTTGGTGATCAGGTCGTTGGGCTTGAGGCCCGCACGGTCTGCCGGAGAGCCTTCGATGGGCGAGACGACCTTGACCAGGCCGTCTTCTTGGCTGATTTCGATGCCCACGCCCACGAACTTGCCCGAAGTGCCTTCGGAAAATTCCTTGAAGCTCTTTTTGTCAAAGTATTGGGAGTGCGGGTCCAGACTGGCCACCATGCCGGAGATGGCTTCGGTGATGAGTTTCTTTTCGTCCACGGGCTCGACGTAGTCGCTCTTGACCATGCCAAATACTGAGGCCAGTTGCTGCAGTTCTTCGAGCGGCAGCGGGGCCATGTTGCCGCGTGCCACGGTTTGCAGCGACACGGTGGTCAGTGCGCCAGCCAGGGCGCCCACGCTGAGCCAGCCAACGATCTTGAGTTTGTGTCCCATTTTGCGAGTGCGTATGCAGTGAAATTCGACCCAATATACACCTGCAAGCCCCACGCCGTGGGGCTTGGCATGTAATTTCCTGTAAAGGTCCAGGCGTGTTCAGGCCTTGCCTTGGCTCGCGACAGCCGCTGCGGCTTTGGCAGCAGCTTCGGCATCGCCCAGGTAATAGTGGCGGATCGGCTTGAGGTTTTCGTCCAGCTCGTACACCAGTGGGATGCCGTTGGGAATATTCAGGCCCACGATGTCCTGGTCGGAAATGCCGTCCAGGTACTTGATCAGGGCGCGGATCGAGTTGCCGTGCGCCGCGATCAGCAAGCGTTTGCCGGCCTTGATGCTGGGGGCGATGCTGTCGTTCCAGGCCGGTATGACACGGGCCACCGTGTCTTTGAGGCATTCGGTCAGCGGCACGACTGCCGGGTTGGGGTAGCGCCGGTCGCTGCGTTCGCAGCGGGGGTCGGTCGCTTCCAAAGCGGGTGGGGGCGTGTCGTAGCTGCGACGCCAGATCAGCACCTGCTCGTCGCCGTATTGTTTGGCCATGTCGGCCTTGTTCAGTCCTTGCAGCCCGCCGTAATGGCGTTCGTTCAGGCGGTAGTCCTTGACCACGGGCAGCCAGGTGCGGTCCATTTCATCCAGGGTGTACCAAAGGGTGTGGATGGCGCGCTTGAGCACCGAGGTGTAGCACAGGTCAAAGTCCCAGCCTTCGGCCTTGAGCAGTTTGCCGGCCGACATGGCTTGGCTCACGCCGGTGGGGGTCAGGTCCACATCGGTCCAGCCGGTGAAGCGGTTTTCCAGGTTCCAGGTGGATTCGCCGTGGCGAATGAGGACAAGTTTGTACATAAGCGCAGTGGCCGCAGAGGCGGTTGAAAACAGGGGTTAAGCCCATCATTTTAGAATTGACATTTGGCGGCCCGCTGACGGGCCTCTCTTTTTTTGCCTAACAAGGGTCTGATTCGTGAAATTTCTCCTCGATAACTGGATGTTGCTGACCGTGGCGCTGGCCTCCGGTGTGGCTTTGGTGTTCCCTGCCCTGAACAAGGGCTCAGGACTGGACCCTCAAACCATGGTTCAACTGATGAACCGTGAAAAAGCCGTGGTCATTGATGTGTGTGAGCCCGATGAATACGCCCGGGGCCATGTCATTGGCTCGAAAAACCTGCCCTTGGGCCAGTTGGAGGACAAGCTGGGCCAGCTGGTGAAAAACAAATCGTCCCAGGTGATCATGGTGTGCCAGGTGGGCGCCCGTTCGGCACGCGCCGCCGCCACGGCCCGCAAGCTGGGTTATGACAACGTGCAATCGCTGTCGGGCGGCCTGAAAGCCTGGGCTGCAGCCAGCATGCCCGTCGAAAAAGCCTGATCTTCGCCATCGGCATCACTTCACCAGGAATTCACATGCAAGCCGTCAAGATGTACACCACCGCCGTTTGCCCGTATTGCGTTCGGGCCAAACAAATCCTCAAGGCCAAAGGCGTTGAGCAAATTGAAGAAATCCGCATCGACACCGACCCGGTCCAGCGCGATCACATGATGCAAATCACGGGTCGGCGCACCGTGCCGCAAATCTACATTGGCGACACCCATGTGGGTGGGTGCGATGATTTGATGGCATTGGATGCCCAAGGTGGTCTGGTGCCGCTTTTGCAGGCAAGCTGAAGCTCAGGGTTTTTCCGGCACTTGGCAGGGCTTCAGGCCGCTTTGTTCGCTGATAATCCCCATCTCCCATCCCTCAAGGCCCCGTGTTCGGCACCGGGCTATTTCATTTCAAAAGAGATAAAAAATGACCGATAACGCTGTCACCACCGAAGCCCAAAGCCCTGTTTTTCAGATTCAACGCGTGTACCTGAAGGAGGCTTCGCTGGAGCAGCCCAATTCGCCCGCCATCTTGCTGGACCCACAACAACCCAGCGTGGACATCCAGTTGGGCGTGGAAGCCACGCCTGTGGCCGAGGGCGTGTTTGAAGTGTGTGTTACAGCCACTGTGCACACCAAAATTGCCGATAAGACCGTGTTTTTGGCCGAGTGCAAGCAAGGCGGTATTTTCGAAATCCGCAACCTGCCGGAAGACCAGATGGGGCCCATCATGGGCATCGCTTGCCCACAAATCGTGTACCCCTACCTGCGTGGCAATGTGGCTGACCTGATCACCCGTGCCGGCTTTCCGCCCGTGCACTTGGCCGAAATCAACTTCCAGGCCATGTACGAGCAGCAGCAAGCCCAGCAAGGCCAAGCAGCCGACACTCTGCCTCAGTAAAGCCCAGCGTCTGCCGGACCTGTTGTGATGCACATCACTGTGATTGGTGCCGGCGCCTGGGGCACTGCCATGGCCTTGGCGGCCTGTCAGCACCCTGCTCAGCACCGGGTGTGCCTGCACGTTCGTGACGAACGTCAGGCCCAGGCCATGCGGGAACAAAAACAAAATGCCCGGTATTTGCCCGGCATTGCGCTGCCAGATGGCTTGCACATTTCAAGCGATCCGATGGCTTCGCTTTGGGCCCAAGCGCACGCGCAGTCCTTGTTCATCGTGGCCACGCCCATGGCGGGCTTGCGGGGCGTTTTGCAGTCGATGCAAGGTGTTCGTTCGCCGGTGGCTTGGCTGTGCAAGGGTTTTGAGTCCGACACGGGCTTGATGCCCCACGAGGTGCAAGCCGAAGTGGCGCCTGGCCTGATGGCGGGCGCTTTGAGTGGCCCCAGTTTTGCACTGGAGGTGGCGCGCAGTCAGCCCACTGCCCTGGTGGCGGCCAGTGCCCATGCGGTGGTGCGCGAGGCTTTGGTGGCGGCTTTTCACAGCCCCAGCCTGCGCATTTATGCCAACGAAGACATCGTTGGTGTCGAGGTGGGCGGTGCCGTGAAAAACGTGTTGGCCATTGCCACGGGCCTGTGTGATGGCCTAGATTTGGGATTGAATGCCCGTGCGGCCTTGATCACCCGTGGCCTGGCGGAGATGACGCGCCTGGGGTTGGCGCTGGGGGCCAAAAGTGAAACCTTCATGGGCCTGTCCGGATTGGGCGATCTGGTCCTCACGGCCACGGGCGACTTGAGCCGCAACCGCAAAGTGGGCTTGTTGTTGGCCCAGGGCCTCACGCTGGCGCAGGCGGTGGCCTCGTTGGGCCATGTGGCCGAGGGCGTTTACAGTGCCCGCACCGTGCTTTGGCGCGCCCAGAGTCTGGGTGTGGACATGCCCATTACCCAAGCGGTGGTGGCGCTGTTGGACGGCCATCTGAGTGCCCGCGAGGCCGTTCAGGCCTTGATGGGCCGCAACCCCAGAGGGGAGTCGGTCTGACATGGCAGCGGTGATCCACAAACCGACGGTGTTGCAGCGCCTTTGGCGTCTGGTCGAGGGCTTTGATGGCCCCTTGGCATTTGCCGTTTTCATGCTGGGTTGTGCAGGCTTGCTCATCATGTATTCGTCGGGTTTTGACCATGGCACGCGTTTTGTCGACCATGGTCGCAACATGTTGATCGCCGGCACCATCATGTTTGTGGTGGCGCAGATTCCTCCTTCCAAGCTCATGGCGTGGGCTGTGCCTGTTTACACCGCCGGGGTGATCTTGCTGGTGGCCGTGGCGCTGTTTGGCATCACCAAAAAAGGGGCCCGACGCTGGGTCAATCTGGGCGTGGTGATCCAGCCCAGTGAAATTTTGAAAATCGCTTTGCCTCTGATGCTGGCCGCCTGGTTTCAAAAGCGCGAAGGGCAGCTGCGCTCATCGGACTTTGCTGTGGCCTTGTTGATCTTGGGCGTGCCGGTGGGCCTGATCATGAAGCAGCCCGATTTGGGCACGGCCTTGCTGGTGCTGGCGGCAGGCTTGGCGGTGATTTTTTTTGCCGGACTGAAATGGCGCTGGATCTTGCCGCCCTTGGTCTTGGGGGTGATCGGTATGGGTGTGCTGGTGGCCATGGAGTCAAGCTTGTGCGCGCCCGACGTGGACTGGCGTGTGCTGCATGAATACCAGCGACAAAGGGTCTGCACTTTGCTGGACCCTGCCCGTGACCCTTTGGGCAAAGGATTTCACATCATTCAAGGCATGATTGCCATTGGCTCGGGTGGGTTTTGGGGCAAGGGTTTCATGCAAGGCACTCAGACGCACCTGGAGTTCATTCCCGAGCGCACCACCGACTTCATTTTTGCAGCCTATGGCGAAGAGTTTGGATTGGCAGGCGGCATGTTCCTGATAGGCTGTTTCTTTTTCTTGATTTACCGCGCGCTGGTCATCGCCATGCAGGCCCCGACCTTGTTCAGTCGCTTGCTGGCCGCCAGCATGGCCATGATTTTCTTCACCTATGCTTTTGTGAACATGGGCATGGTCAGTGGCATCTTGCCGGTGGTGGGGGTGCCCTTGCCATTCATCAGTTACGGTGGCACGGCCATGGTGACCTTGGGGCTGGCTTTGGGTATTTTGATGTCGATTGCCAAATCCAAACAACTGGTGCAAACATGACAAATTTAACGCAGGTCGCGGTGGTGGGTGCGGGCAATATGGGCGGTGGCATGCTGACCCGTTTGCGCGGTCTTGGTTGGTCCGTGGCGGTCCACGACGCCGAGCCACAGGTTCAGGCGCGGGCGGCAGCCTTGGGGGCAGTCGCTTGTGGTTCTGCCATGGAGGCTGCCCGGATGCTGATGCCCGATGGCGTGTTGATGGTGGTGGTGGTGGATGCGGCGCAAACCGAGGCGGTGCTTTGGGGTGAGGGCGGCGCTGGGCCTGTTTTGAAGCCAGGCCAATCGGTCATGCTGTGCCCCACTCTGGGGCCTGCCACGGTGCAAAGCCAGGCCGAGCGTTTGGCGCAGAGGGGCATTGACTTCATCGATGCCCCCATGTCCGGTGGCCCTTTGCGCGCCCAAGAGGGCACCATGAGCTTGATGGTGGCTTGCTCGGATGCAGTGTGGCAGCGCAGCCAGAAGCTGCTGACGGCCTTGAGTCAGCAAGTTTTTCGCGTTGGAACCCGCGCTGGAGATGGCGCACGCACCAAGCTGGTCAACAATTTGCTGGCTGCGGTGAATCTGGCAGGTGCTGCCGAAGCCATGGCCTTGGCCGAGCGGCTGGGGCTGGACCCTGCCGCCACGCTGTCGGTGATCGAGTCCTCCAGTGGTCAAAGCTGGATCGGCTCGGACAGGATGCGCCGGGCTTTGGCGGGCGATTTTGAGCCCCGTGCCCACGTCACTTTGCTGGCCAAAGACACCGGCTTGGCCGTGCAGGCGGCTGACGAAGTGGCCTTCGATCCGCCTTTGGGGCGCTTGGCCAGAGACTTGTTTGCACAAGCCCTTGGGCAGGGTTGGGCCGATCTGGACGACGCGGCTTTGCTCAAGCTCATGCGCCAGCGCTGAGGCCTGCGCTTTCGGCTGCCATTGCGCCTGTCCGGTGTGGGCAAGGGTCTTGATCAGTGCCTACAATGGGCGGCATGATTTCACGCGAACCCACCATCGAACGCCTGGCCACGGCCAAGTCCCTGTTGCTTGACCCGTTTGGTCTGAACGAAACCCACCTGACCCAGGCACTGAACGCCATCAAGGCGCACCAGGTCGACGACGCCGATCTGTACTTTCAGTACACCCGTTCCGAAGGCTGGAGCCTGGAGGAAGGCATCGTCAAGACCGGCAGCTTCAGCATCGACCAAGGGGTGGGTGTGCGGGCCGTGTCGGGTGAAAAAACCGCCTTCGCGTATTCCGATGACATTTCCGAAGCCTCTTTGATGGACGCGGCCATGACGGTGCGCTCCATCGCCTCGGCCGCGCAAAACAAGCGCATCAAGGTGCCTGCCCGCAAGATCTCGGCCAGCCGCTCGCTTTACCCTTCGCTCGACCCGATGTCCACGCTGGACAGCACGGCCAAAGTGAATTTGCTGGGCCGCGTGGAGAAAATTGCACGCGCCAAGGACCCGCGCGTGGTGCAGGTCATGGCCGGTCTGGCCACCGAATACGACGTGGTGATGGTCGCCCGCGCCGACGGCACGCTGGCCGCCGATGTGCGCCCGCTGATCCGCCTGTCGGTCACGGTGATTGCCGAGCAAAACGGCCGCCGCGAAGTCGGCAGCGCTGGCGGCGGGGGCCGCTTTGGCCTGGCCTACTTTGATGACGCCATGGTTGAGAGCTATGTGCAGGAAGCCGTGTCGGCCGCCCTCATCAACCTCGACGCCCGCCCTGCACCCGCAGGCGAGATGACGGTGGTGCTGGGCAATGGCTGGCCTGGCGTGCTCTTGCACGAAGCCGTGGGCCACGGCCTGGAAGGCGACTTCAACCGCAAGGGTTCGAGCGCCTTCAGTGGCCGCATCGGCCAGCGCGTCGCCGCCAAAGGCGTGACGGTGCTGGATGACGGCACGATCACCGACCGCCGGGGTTCATTGAATGTGGACGACGAAGGCCACGCCAGTCAGAAGAATGTGCTGATCGAAGACGGCATCCTGCGCGGCTACATCCAGGATTCGATGAACGCTCGCCTGATGGGCGTCAAGCCCACGGGCAATGGCCGCCGCGAGAGCTACGCCCACGTGCCCATGCCGCGCATGACCAACACCTACATGCTGGGCGGCGACAAGAGCCCCGAAGAAATCGTGGCCAGCATCAAAAAAGGCCTGTACGCTACCAATTTTGCAGGTGGCCAGGTGGACATCACCAGCGGCAAGTTTGTGTTCTCGGCCAGCCAGGCTTACTGGGTGGAAAACGGCAAGATCCAATACCCCGTCAAGGGCGCAACCCTGATCGGCAGCGGCCCCGAGTCGCTCAAGAAGATCAGCATGATCGGCAACGACATGAAGCTCGACTCGGGCGTGGGCACCTGCGGCAAAGAAGGTCAGAGCGTGCCCGTGGGCGTGGGTCAGCCCACCTTGCGCATCGATGGTCTGACCGTCGGGGGCACGGCCTGAACTTGACGCATGACGCTCCAAACAGGTCTCCGGGTTTGTCCCCGGATCGGCCTGTCAGGAAGTGTCATCCAGCTGTGATACATTGAACCCCATGTCTTCGCGCATCGCTTTTTACTTTTTTTATTTTTGGTTCTCAGTCCCCGGCGGACGAGAGGCGAGCGCATAAGCACCCGAACATCTCGATACATACCGCCGGAGCCCCAAAGCCCGGCGGTTTTTTTTCACCTGTCTTTTTTCAATCTGAGGAGCCCACGATGAACGCCAAAACCACAGCACCAGAAGCTTGGTATCCGAATGCTGTCGACCGCACCGGCCAGACCGACGACGAACGCATCAAGGACATCACCGTGCTCCCACCGCCAGAACATTTGATCCGCTTCTTCCCGATCGCCGGCACGGCGACGGAAACCCTGATCTCACAGACCCGCAAATCCATCCAGAACATCGTGCATGGAAAAGATGACCGCCTGCTGGTCATCATCGGCCCCTGCTCGATCCACGACCCGGCCGCGGCGCTCGACTACGCCCGCCGCCTCAAGCCCTTGCGTGACCAATACGCCGACACGCTGGAAATCGTGATGCGCGTGTACTTCGAAAAACCCCGCACCACTGTGGGCTGGAAGGGTCTGATCAACGACCCCTACCTAGACGAGAGCTACCGCATCGACGAAGGCCTGCGCATCGCACGCCAGCTGCTGATCGAGATCAACCGCCAGGGTCTGCCCGCAGGCAGCGAGTTCCTCGACGTGATTTCGCCCCAGTACATCGGCGACCTGATCAGCTGGGGCGCGATTGGCGCACGCACCACCGAAAGCCAGGTGCACCGCGAACTGGCCTCGGGTCTGTCGGCGCCGATCGGTTTCAAGAACGGCACCGATGGCAACATCAAGATCGCGACCGACGCGATCCAGGCGGCGGCCCGTGGCCACCACTTTTTGTCGGTCCACAAGAATGGCCAGGTCGCCATCGTGCAGACCCAGGGCAACCAGGACTGCCACGTGATTCTGCGCGGAGGCAAAGCCCCCAACTACGATGCAGAGAGCGTGGCCGCTGCTTGCAAAGAGCTGGAGGCCGCCAAGCTGCCCGCCACCTTGATGGTCGATTGCAGCCACGCCAACAGCAGCAAAAAGCACGAACGCCAGATCGACGTGGCCAAAGACATTGCCACGCAAATCAGCGGCGGCTCACGTCAGGTGTTCGGCGTGATGGTGGAGAGCCACATCCTGGACGGCGCCCAGAAGTTCACGCCCGGCAAGGACGATGTGACGAAGCTGGCTTACGGCCAAAGTATCACCGACGCCTGCATCGGCTGGGACGACAGCGTGGGCGTCTTGCAGGTGCTGTCGGATGCTGTGAAGGCCCGCCGCGCCCGCTGAGGGCTCTTCTGGGGCGGTCCTGTGTGGGAGGCCGCCCCTGCGGCCGAATGCATGCATTTCCTCGGCGCATCGATTCGCGAGCAGGGGCTCGCTCCCACCCCCAAACAGGGTCATCAGTGCGTTTTCAGCGCTTCCAGCAGCTTGGCGTGAATGCCCCCAAACCCACCATTGCTCATGCACAGCAGGTGATCGCCCGGCTTGGCCTGGGCCAGTACCTGCGCGATTACCTCGTCTATGTTGCCACCCACTTGCGCACGTGCGCCCATGGACGCAAGGGCTGCTTTGGCATCCCAGTCCAGGCCACCCGAATGGCAAAAGGCCAGATCGGCTTCTTCCAGGCTCCAGGGCAGCTGGGCTTTCATGGTGCCCAGCTTCATGGTGTTGCTGCGCGGCTCGAAGATCGCCAAGATGCGGGCGTTGCCCACCTGACGGCGCAAGCCATTAACGGTGGTGCGGATCGCGGTGGGGTGATGGGCAAAGTCGTCGTAGACGGTGATGCCTCCCCCTTCGAATGGAACGGTGCCGCGCACTTCCATGCGGCGTTTGACGTTTTCAAAGCTGGCCAGCGCTTGCGCGGCCACGGTCGGACTCACGCCCACATGTTCGGCGGCGGCGATGGTTGCCAGCGCGTTGAGTTGGTTGTGCACGCCGCCGATGGCCCATTGCACTTCGGCCACGGGCTTGCCGGCCTGCAGCACTTTGAAGTGCGAGGGTTCGCCCTCGGCCACAAAGTCACTCACGGTCGAGCCGAAAGTGCGCACTTCACTCCAGCAGCCCTGGCCCAGCACGCGGGTCAGGCTTTCTTCCAGTCCGTTGACGACCACACGGCCCGAGCCGGGCACTGTGCGCACCAGGTGATGGAACTGCCGTTCGATGGCGGCCAGGTCGTCAAAGATGTCGGCGTGGTCGAACTCCAAATTATTCAGGATCGCGGTGCGCGGGCGGTAGTGCACGAACTTGCTGCGCTTGTCAAAGAAGGCGGTGTCGTATTCGTCGGCTTCAATGACGAAATAGGGACCGCCACCCAGCCTGGCCGAGACGCCAAAGTTCAGCGGCACGCCGCCGACCAGAAAGCCTGGCTGCAAGCCTGCTTGCTCCAGCACCCAAGCCAGCATCGAGGTGGTGGTGGTTTTGCCGTGGGTGCCCGCCACGGCCAGCACATGCTTGCCTTGCAGGACGTGCTCAGACAGCCACTGCGGGCCGCTGGTGTAAGGCGCACCCGATTCCAAAATGGCCTCCATCAGCGGAAATTTGGGGCTGCCGTCGGGCAGTCGAGCGCGGCTGACCACGTTGCCGATCACGTACATGTCGGGTTTCAAGGTCATTTGGTCGGTGCCAAAACCTTCGATCAACTCGATGCCCAAAGCGCGCAGCTGGTCGCTCATGGGGGGATAAACGCCCGCGTCGCAGCCGGTGACTTGATGACCGGCTTCACGGGCCAGCGCGGCCAAGCCGCCCATGAAGGTGCCACAAATGCCCAAAATATGTATATGCATGCCTGGATTTTAGGGGGGCATCGGCGCTGCCTCGGCTGCGGCGGGTCACAATCGATGCCCATGAACGATGTTGCCCTTGAAATTGCCGCCACCGCCGCGCGACTGGTGGTGGAAGAAGGCCTGGCTTTTGGTCCGGCCAAGCACCGCGCCCTCAAAGAGCTGGGCTTGCCCACCCGTACGGCATTGCCCACCAATGATGTGGTCGAGGCCGAGGTGCGTGACTACATCGCCCTGTTTTGCGCCGACACCCAACCGGGAGAGTTGCGAGCCTTGCGTGAGCTGGCACGGGTCTGGATGCAGCGCCTGGCCGAATTTCGCCCGCATTTGGGCGGAGCGGTCTGGCAGGGTTGGGCCACGCGCCTGTGTGACGTGGATCTGGCCTTGTTTTGTGACGATCCGAAATCGGCCGAAATCGCCTTGATCAACCAGAACCAACGTTACGAAGTGCAAACCGTACGGGGTCTGCACGGCGACGAAGTGGATGTGCTCAGTTTGCACAGCTTTTGCGAGCCGTTGCGCGAAGATGTGGGTGTGCACCTGCGCATTTATGACCTGGACGATTTGCGTGGGGCCTTGCTGCCCGATGCGCAAGGCCGTTCGCCCCGGGGGGATTTGATGGCTTTGGAGCGCTTGCTGGCGGCATGAAAGACAATTTGGACATGGACCAACAAAGCTCTGGCGCTGCGCGCCGCAATCTGATTTTGGGTGCTGGTGCGGCGGCTGCCGTGGCGGGGGTGGGCGTGGCCTTGTGGCGCTTTCAGCCGCAGGCGGTCACGTCCGCAGGCAGCCACCCGGTTTGGGGTCAGCACTTTGAAACCCCCTCCGGCGACAGCTTGCACTTGTCGGCATTTCAGGGCAAACCGCTGCTGTTGAACTTCTGGGCCACCTGGTGTCCGCCTTGTGTTGATGAATTGCCCATGATTGATGCCTTTTGGCGCGAAAATGCGACTAAAAATCACCAAGTGGTGGCTTTGGCCATTGACCAACCGAGTGCGGTGCGGCGTTTCCTGGGGCGTCAGCCTTTGGGTTTTCCGGTCGGATTGGCGGGTCTGGTCGGTACGGAGTTGGCCAAGTCGCTGGGCAATGCTGCAGGTGGCTTGCCATTTACGGTATTTTTTAAGGCAGATGGGAACATTTGGCGACAAAAGATGGGTCAATTGACGCCGGATGATCTTGCGCAGTGGCAGGGCGTTCAGGTTTGACGCCTGCGGATGCTGGGCACCATGGACTTTTGCAGCGCTGCTGCTCAGACTGCATCTTTAAAAGCGTTCCAATTCTGGCCAGAAAAGAGAATTTCGAGGGTTTTTACTGAAATTTGGTGTAAATTCAATCCATTACGTTTGCTTACAGCGATGGAGGTTCTATGGATTTGCGAAAACTCAAAACATTGATTGACTTGGTGTCCGATTCGAATGTTTCCGAATTGGAAATCACGGAGGCCGAAGGCAAGGTCCGCATTGTCAAGAGCATGGGCGTTGCAGCGCCTGTGGTGATGCAACAAGCCGCCCCTGTGGCTGTTGCGCCGGTTGTGGCAGCGCCTGTGGCTGCTGTCGAGGTGCCTGCCCCCGCTGCAGCCCCTGCCGGTCATGCCGTCAAATCACCCATGGTGGGCACTTTCTACCGCTCCTCCAGCCCGGGTGCTGCACCCTTCATCCAGATCGGCTCGGTGGTCAAAGAGGGTGACACCTTGTGCATCATCGAAGCCATGAAGATCCTCAATGAGATCGAGTCCGACAAGTCCGGCACCGTCACCCAGATCCTGTGTGAAAACGGTCAGGCTGTGGAATACGGTCAACCTTTGTTCATCGTCGAATAAACCAACGGGGATTTCATGTTCAAGAAAATCCTGGTGGCCAACCGAGGCGAAATCGCCTTGCGTATCCAGCGCGCTTGCCGCGAGCTGGGCGTCAAGGCGGTGATGGTGTATTCCGAAGCCGACAAAGAAGCCAAATACGTCAAGCTGGCCGAAGAGGCCGTTTGCATTGGCCCGGCGGCTTCTCCGCTGAGCTATCTCAACATGCCCGCCATCATTTCGGCTGCCGAAGTGACCGATGCCGAGGCGATTCACCCCGGTTATGGCTTTTTGAGTGAAAACGCCGATTTTGCGGAGCGCGTCGAAAAAAGCGGTTTCCAATTCATTGGCCCGACGCCCGAGTCGATCCGCATCATGGGCGACAAGGTCTCGGCCAAGCAGGCCATGATCCGTGCTGGTGTGCCTTGCGTGCCGGGTTCTGAGGGAGAGTTGCCTGACGATCCGGTCCAGATCCGCCGCATTGCCAAGAGCGTGGGTTACCCGGTGATCATCAAGGCCGCTGGCGGTGGCGGTGGTCGCGGTATGCGCGTGGTGCACACCGAGGCAGCGCTGATCAACGCGGTGCAAATGACCAAGGCCGAAGCGGGTGCTGCCTTTGGCAATCCTGCGGTTTACATGGAAAAGTTCCTGCAAAACCCGCGTCACATCGAGATTCAGATCCTGGCCGACAAGCACAAGAATGCGGTTTACCTGGGTGAACGCGATTGCTCCATGCAGCGCCGTCACCAAAAGGTGATCGAGGAAGCGCCAGCGCCTGGCATTCCCCGCAAGCTGATCGACAAGATCGGTGAACGTTGCGTGGCGGCCTGCAAGAAGATCAACTACCGCGGTGCAGGCACGTTCGAATTTTTGTACGAAAACGGCGAGTTTTATTTCATTGAAATGAACACCCGCGTGCAGGTTGAGCACCCCGTGACCGAGTGGATCACGGGTGTGGATATCGTGAAGACCCAGATCATGGTGGCGGCAGGCGAAAAACTGCCTTTCACCCAGCGTCAGATCGAGATCAGAGGCCATGCCATCGAATGTCGTATCAATGCTGAAGACCCGTTCAAGTTCACACCTTCGCCTGGTCGCGTGACCTCCTGGCACATGCCTGGTGGTCCAGGTGTGCGGGTGGACTCACACGTCTACAACAACTACTTCGTGCCCCCGAACTACGATTCGATGATCGGCAAATTGATTGTGCACGGCGACACCCGCGAGCAGGCTTTGGCCCGCATGCAGACCGCTTTGAACGAGACGGTGATCGAAGGCATCAACACCAACATCCCGCTGCACCGCGAGCTGATGGTCGACGCCAAATTCATGCAGGGTGGCACCAACATCCATTACCTGGAACACTGGCTGAGCCAGCACAAGCGCTGAAACTGTATGTTTGAACTGAGCCTGCTGTGCCCGGAAGACCGGGTCGATGTCCTGAGCGATGCACTCGATGCGCTCGACGCTTTGAGTGTGTCGGTGGAGGACGCCGATGCCCAGACCCCTGCCGAGCAAGCCCTGTTTGGTGAGCCGGGCATGCCGCCGCCCAAAGACGGCTGGCAGCGCTCGCGCATGGTGGCGTTGTTCGCACAAGAAGCCGTGGCTCGGGAAGCGGCTGCTTTGCTGCTTGTGCAAGACTTCTTTGAAGATTGCACAGTGCTGGGCATTGAGGCGATACAAGATCAGGATTGGGTGCGATTGACCCAGTCCCAGTTTGCGCCGGTTGAAGTCACGCCTGATTTCTGGATCGTGCCCACTTGGCATGAACCGCCAGAACAAGCCCGACAAATCATCCGTCTGGACCCCGGCTTGGCTTTTGGTACAGGTACGCATCCCACCACCCGCATGTGTCTGCGCTGGATAGCGCAGCACGGCACGCAAGGTCAACGTGTGCTGGATTACGGTTGTGGTTCAGGCATTTTGGCGATTGGCGCTGCCAAATACGGGGCATCCTTCATTGACGCGGTCGACATTGACGAGGCGGCTGTAACTTCCACCGAGCTGAACGCACAGGCCAATGGCGTGCATTTGCAAGCCGGTTTGCCAGACAAGGCGCAAGGTCAATACCAGACCGTGCTGGCCAATATTTTGGCCACGCCACTCAAAGTGCTGGCACCGCTGTTGTGCTCGTATGTCGCACCCGGTGGTTCTTTGGTGTTGGCCGGTATCCTGGAGAGACAGGCTGACGAGCTGAAAGCGGCTTACGCGCCCTGGATGCGCCTGGAAGTGTTGGACAGCCAAGAAGGCTGGATTTTGATGAGCGCAGTGTCCAACAGCACAGCAGACTGAGAGGTCTGAATGCGCCTGATTACAATCAGGACATGAACAGGATCACCCGCTGCCCCGCTTGTGCCACGGTCTATCGGGTTGGCGATGAACAGCTCAGCGCCGCCGGTGGTTGGCTGCGTTGTGGACAATGTCAGCACGTTTTTGACAGCACCGGTTTTGTGTTGAATTGGGCACCGTCCGCAGGTGGAGGGTCTCACGCCTCAGACCAGGCTGAGTCCAAGGTGGCGTCAGATGCGGCCTTGCCTGCTGATCAGGGCCGCCTGGTCATCGATGATTTGCTCAAACACGAAGACCGGTCGTTGCCCGCCAAGTTATCCCCCGCTGGGGATGATCTGAGTTCTTTCGAAGAGGCCTTGTCGACTTTTCGCCCACAGCTGGACGTTTTGCCGCAAACGTCGGCCGCTGCATCGGGCCACCTTGCTGACACTGAAAATCCAAAGTCCTCGGAGGCGATCGGTGATGCATCTGCACCCGTCACCCGCAAAGGGTGGTCTGTATCTTTTGGGCTCTTGGGTATTTTGCTGGCGCTGCAGTTGGCCTACGTTCAACGCCATGCTGTGGGGCAGCATTGGCCTGCCTTCGAGTCTTTGTTGCAGAACCTTTGCGCAAAGATGCCGTGTGACTTGGCGCCCTTGCAGGATGCCGAAGGGGTGGTGATTGAGAGTTCCAGCCTGGTTCGCCGTTCAGACGATTTTGTGTTGAGCTGGACCCTTCGCAACACCACGAACAGCACCGTGGGAATGACCTCGTTGGAGCTGACGCTGTTGGATGTCCCTGATAAACCCGTGTTGAGGAAGGTGTTCTCGCCAAGCCTTGTCGGCGCACCTGCGCTGTTGACGCCTGGGCAGCTCTGGGCCGGTGAGCTGATCTTGCGCACAGATGCCGGGCTCGTCTTCAGCGATTACCGCATTTTGAGTTTTTACCCCTGAACTTGTGTGCCATGGGTGTCGCCCGAGCATAAAAAAACCCGGCACTGCGAACAGTGTCGGGCTTTAGCGCTAGCGCTTACCAGCTGAATCAGGGCTTGGCGGCCGAAGGGAACGGCCAAGCTGCTTGAGGATTCAGAGTAGTCTGTGCAGCAGGCGCAGCGGGCGCTTTGGATGCCTTCTTTGCTGCTGGTTTTTTGGCTGCTTTTTTCACAGCTGGTTTTTTGGCCGCTGGCTTTTTAGCTGCGGTTTTCTTGGCCGCGGCCTTTTTTGCTGGAGCGGCTTTTTTGGCTGCTGGCTTTTTGGCTGCGGCTGCTTTTTTGGCAGGAGCGGCTTTTTTGGCCGGTGCAGCTTTTTTGGCTGCTGGCTTCTTAGCTGCGGCTACTTTTTTAGCAGGAGCGGCTTTTTTGGCCGGTGCAGCTTTTTTGGCTGCTGGCTTCTTAGCTGCGGCTACTTTTTTAGCAGGAGCGGCTTTTTTGGCCGGTGCAGCTTTTTTAGCGGCTGGTTTCTTTGCAGCAGCTACTTTTTTAGCGGCTGGTTTTTTGGCCGGAGCGGCCTTCTTCGCGGGAGCAGCTTTTTTTGCTGCTGCTTTTTTTGCAGTTGCCATGGTTTTCTCCTTGATCAAGTTGAGAACTCAACGGAAAGGGAACGCTTGGTGCTTGTTGGATTGCACAAAGCGATCCATGGCGCTGAGGAAACCCTCAACACCATGAACGCGGGAAAGCCACAGCTCGCAACACCCGAAGGCGTTGCGAAGTGTGGCTTGAAGAGGGGTTGCATTGAAGGGGTGTTCAGAACATCAGTCCCAGGACAAGGCTCCGCCGGATTGGTATTCGATGACCCGGGTTTCAAAGAAGTTGCGCTCTTTTTTCAGGTCGATCATTTCGCTCATCCAGGGGAATGGATTTTCCTCGTTCGGGAACAAGGCCTCCAAGCCGATCTGGGTGGCACGGCGGTTGGCGATATAACGCAAGTAGCCTTTGAACATGGAGGCATTCATGCCCAGCACGCCACGGGGCATGGTGTCTTCGGCGTAACGGTATTCGAGCTCGACCGCTTTGAGGAACAGTTCCTTGATTTCGGCCTTGAACTCGGCAGTCCACAGCTGCGGATTTTCGAGTTTGACGGTATTGATCAGGTCGATGCCAAAATTGCAGTGCATCGATTCGTCGCGCAGGATGTACTGGTACTGCTCGGCAGCGCCGGTCATCTTGTTTTGACGACCCAGTGCCAGAATTTGGGTGAAGCCCACATAGAAGAACAGGCCTTCCATCAAGCAGGCGAACACGATCAGCGACTTGAGCAAGGTCTGGTCATTTTGCAGCGTGCCTGTGTGGAAATTCGGATCCATGATCACGTTGATGAACGGGATCAGGAACTCGTCCTTGTCACGGATGGACTGAACTTCGTTGTAAGCGTTGAAGATCTCGCTTTCGTCCAGGCCCAGCGATTCCACAATGTATTGGTAAGCGTGTGTGTGGATGGCTTCTTCAAACGCTTGACGCAACAGGAACTGACGGCACTCGGGCGCTGTGATGTGGCGGTAGGTGCCCAGCACGATGTTGTTGGCCGCCAGCGAATCAGCGGTGACAAAAAAACCGAGATTGCGTTTGACGATGCGGCGCTCGTCTTCGGTCAGACCGTTGGGGTCTTTCCACAAGGCGATGTCGCGGTTCATGTTCACTTCCTGCGGCATCCAGTGGTTGGCGCAGGTGGCCAAGTATTTCTCCCAGGCCCATTTGTATTTGAAGGGGACCAGCTGGTTGACGTCGGTCTGGCCGTTGATGATGCGCTTGTCAGCGGCATTCATGCGGCGTGGTGCGGCAGGTGTTGATGTACTGGAGGTTGAAGACGCCGCGGCCATGGCAGCAGAAGCATCTGCGCCAGAAAAAGAAGGCATTGCAGGTTGCAATGCAGGTTTGACTTGATCGTCCCAGGACAACATAAAAATTTCCAGTTCTCGAATTATGAAAGCATGCGAACGAAATGCAAAGCAGTGATTGACTTTATGCGAAGACGCGCGCTGAAAGTGTTGTGCAATTGCATCGCACTTTGTGATCAGACAAAGTGCGATGCCTTCTCATCGTGTCACTGACAAGCTTCGCAACCAGGGTCGTCAATGGCGCAGAACTTGACGTCTGTTGCAGGTGTTGCATCCATCTGCATTTGTGCCGCGGAAACTGCAGCGGCCATGGCGCTCATGCCGGTGGTGGGCGCACCTGAAGACACAGCGTTGTGTGAACCTGCTTTGACGGTGGATTTCTCCGCTTGCGTCGCACTCGATGTGCGCAGGTAGTAGGTGGTTTTCAGTCCGCGCAGCCAAGCCAGTTTGTAGGTGTCATCGAGCTTTTTGCCGGACGCGCCTGCCATGTAGATGTTGAGTGATTGCGCTTGGTCAATCCATTTTTGGCGGCGTGCAGCAGCCTCCACCAGCCAAGTGGTTTCGACTTCGAAGGCGGTAGCGTACAAAGCCTTGATCTCTTGAGGTACACGGTCGATGGGGCGCAGCGAACCGTCAAAGTGTTTGAGGTCCATGACCATCACGTCGTCCCACAGGCCCAGGCGTTTCAGGTCGCGCACCAGGTAACTGTTGATGACGGTGAATTCGCCCGACAGATTGGACTTGACCGACAGGTTGCCAAAGCAAGGCTCGATCGAAGCGTCCACACCGATGATGTTGGAAATGGTGGCGGTGGGCGCAATGGCCACGCAGTTGGAGTTGCGCATGCCATCGGCCTTGATCTTCTGGCGCAGGGCATCCCAGTTGAGGGTGGACGAGCGATCCACTTCCACGTAGCCGCCGCGCTCGCGCGCCAGCAGGTCAATGGTATCCAAAGGCAGGATGCCCTGGTCCCACAGCGAGCCTTTGTAGCTGGAGTACTGACCACGTTCTTTGGCCAGCTCGGTGGAGGCCCAGTAAGCGTAGTAGCAAATGGCTTCCATCGACTGGTCTGCGAACTCCACAGCCGCTTGCGAGGCATAAGAAATGCGCATCTCGTACAGAGAGTCCTGGAAGGCCATCAGACCCAAACCGACAGGACGGTGGCGGATGTTGGAGTCGCGTGCTTTTTTGACCGCGTAGTAGTTGATGTCGATCACGTTGTCCAGCATGCGCATGGCTGTCGAGATCGTCTTTTGCAGCTTGTCGTGGTCCAGCACTTTGCCGTTGGCGCTGTCTTTGAGGTGGCGCGACAAGTTGACCGAGCCCAGGTTGCAGACGGCCGTTTCGGTGTCGCTGGTGTTGAGCGTGATTTCGGTGCAAAGGTTCGAGGAGTGCACCACGCCAGCGTGTTGCTGAGGCGAGCGCACGTTGCAGGCGTCCTTGAATGTGATCCAGGGGTGGCCGGTTTCAAACAGCATCGACAGCATCTTGCGCCACAGGTCGGTGGCGGGCACTTTTTTGCTGGGCTTGATTTCGCCGCGCTCGGCCTTGGCTTCATAGGCGGTGTAGGCCTTTTCAAAGTCTGCACCAAACTTGTCGTGCAGGTCAGGGCAATCCGAAGGCGAGAACAAAGTCCAGTCGCCTTTTTCCATGACGCGGCGCATGAACAGGTCGGGGATCCAGTTGGCCGTGTTCATGTCGTGCGTGCGGCGGCGGTCATCGCCGGTGTTCTTGCGCAGCTCCAGGAACTCTTCGATGTCCAGGTGCCAGGTTTCCAGGTAGGTGCAGACTGCGCCCTTGCGTTTGCCGCCCTGGTTCACCGCCACAGCGGTGTCGTTGACCACCTTGAGGAATGGCACCACGCCCTGGGATTCGCCATTGGTGCCCTTGATGTGCGAACCCATGGCGCGCACGCGTGTCCAGTCGTTGCCCAGGCCTCCCGCAAACTTGGACAGCAAGGCGTTTTCCTTGATGGATTCGTAGATGCCATCCAGATCGTCGGGGACGGTGGTCAGGTAGCAGCTGGACAATTGGGGGCGCAAGGTGCCGCTGTTGAACAGGGTGGGTGTTGAGGACATGAAGTCAAACGAAGACAGGACTTCGTAGAACTCGATGGCACGCGCTTCACGGTTGATTTCGTTGACCGACAAACCCATGGCCACGCGCATGAAGAAAGCTTGAGGCATTTCGATGCGTTGCTTGCGAACGTGCAGGAAATAGCGGTCATACAGGGTTTGCAGGCCCAGGTAATCGAACTGCAGATCACGCTCGGGCTTGAGTGCTTCGGCCAGTTTCTTCAGGTCAAACTGCATCAATTTGGCGTCGAGCAGGTCGTTGTCGACGCCTTTCTTGATGAACTGAGGGAAGTAGTTGATGTATTCCTCGGCCATCTGGTCTTGGGGCACTTCCTTGCCCAGAATTTCCTTGGCGATGGTGTGCATCAACAGACGAGCGGTCACGTAGGTGTAGTCCGGGTCTTTTTCGATGAGGGTACGCGAAGCGAGGATGGAGGCTTTGTAAACCTCTTCCATGGGCACGCCGTCGTACAGGTTGCGCATGGTTTCGGCCACGATGGGCTCGGGGCTCACGTCTTTGCCCAGACCTGCACAGGCGTTGACCATCAGGGATTTGAGGTAGTTCAAGTCCAATGCGATGCGCTTGCCACCATCCAGCACATGCAAAGCAGGCTCTTGAATGACCGGGGCGGCTTGCTGGGTTTGCTGTGTGCGTTCTTGCGTGCGGCGCTCGCGGTACAAAACATAGGCGCGGGCCACTTCGTGGTTGCTGCTGCGCATCAGGCCCAACTCGACCTGGTCTTGCACATCTTCAATGTGGAAGGTGCCGCCGCCTGGACGTGAGCGCATGAGCGCACGAACCACGTTCTGGGTGAGTTGCTCCACCACTTCACGCACGCTGGCCGACGCAGCGCCTTGGGTGCCATGCACGGCCAAAAAGGCTTTCATCAAGGCCACGGCGATCTTGTTGGGCTCGAACGGCACCACCGCGCCGTTGCGTCGGATGATCTGGTAATGGTTCAAAGCATGCACGGCCGCAGTTCCGGGGCGCTCGTTTTCAGACAGGCTCATCAGGCCAGAGGCTGAAGGGGGAATGTTCAGATCGATTTGAATGGTCATTTTTGAATTTCTGATCGAAGTTAAGGCGATAAAAGAGGCCGGGAATTGCTGCTGCCGGACAATTGTGAGAATTTGTAAGAGACACTATATCTGGTGTCTGTGACCATGACAAGCCACTACCTGTAGTGTATCTGGCTGAGCAAGACCCTTTGGACTGGTCGTGACAATGGGCGCGCCAGGACCTCGGGAAGTCGGGAATTTTGGAATTTGAAATGTGGCGCTTGGATGCTTGCTTGCAAGCGCTTTTCGAAGGCAATTTCAATCTGGCTGTGACCTGCAGAAGATTATGGGCTTGCAGGGCTTGTTTTCATTGAATTGCTGGGCAACGCTGACGCTCGGCGTTGAAGCAAAAATCACGGAATCGGAGCTTGTAAAAAAATAAAAATATTTTTCAATCAGCTCTTTGGCTTATTCAGGGAAAACACTGAGGGGGAAATCCAACGCTGATTTCAGCCGACGCCAATCAAATCCCGGCCCGGGATCTTGCTTTCGACCGGGGGCAATGTGTTCATGACCCGCGACATGGGCAATCGGATACTGGCGACGCAGATCCCTGCACAGATGGGCAAGCTGTGTGTATTGGGCATCTTCGAAACTGTCACCTTCCAGGCCTTCAAGTTCGATGCCAATCGAGTCATTATTGCATTGATCGCGTCCTCGGTAGCAAGAAACACCGGCATGCCAGGCACGGTCGTCGGCGCTGACAAATTGCCAGAGCACGCCGTCGCGACGGAGATAAAAATGCGATGAAACCTGTAAGTCCCGGATTTGCTCGAAGTAGGGGTGTGCGTCCCAGTCCAGCTGGTTGGTGAACAGGTCTTGCACTTCGTTGCCGCCGTATTGGCCCGGGGGCAGACTGATGGAGTGGATCACCACCAAGTCGATGCAGGCATTCTGGGGTCTGGGACCAAAATTAGGTGACGCCAGCTTGGTGGCCGGGAGGTACCAGCCCTGGTGCCAAAGGCCTTCTGTTTGAAGCGACCGGGTGCTCATGGCTTGTTCAGCAAGAACGATTCAACTCGCAAAAGTTGGTGCAAGACCGTGCGCCTTGAGCATGGGCGCGGTCAGGCCGGGTTGCGGTCCTGTGCAGCGGTCCGATGCTCGGTGCTGCAATAAACGCCTTTTTCCCCTGTGACGGCTTCTTCCTGGGGCAAATGGATACCGCAGTGGGCACAGGTGACCATGTTGGATGGGGCCACGGGGGGGGTGTTTTTCTTCGGTTCAGCGGGATGGCCGATGCGGCTTCGCTTGATGGCCCATATCACCACCAGAACGACCACAAGCAAAAACAGGTATTTCATGCCGCGCGCCCAATCAAGATTTCAAGTACAAAACGTGAACCCGCATAAGACAACAGCAGCAAGCCCGCACCGATGTACAAAACGCGTACCGCCCGTCGTCCGCGCCAGCCCCACTGCCTGCGTCCCACCAGCAAGGCGGCAAACGTCAACCAGGACAAGATGGCGAACACACGTTTGTGGTCCCAGCGCCATTGCGCATGGCTTTGTCCATAAAGCGCTTCGCCGAACAAGGCACCTGCGACCAAGGTGGCGGTGAGCAATACAAACCCGGCGGTCACAAACCGGAAAGTCAGGCGTTCAAGCGTCAACAGAGGCAAACCGCTGGCACCTTCCTGTGCCAGGCGGATGTCGTGTTCGGTGCGCGTTATCATCCAGGCATGCACCACGGCTGCGGCAAACATGCCATAAGCCGACAAGCCCAAGGCCCAGTGCAGCGGTAGCCAAGCCGAGGCTTGCGGGGTCAGTGGTGTACCCGGAAAGACCCAGGCCATCACCACAGTGACAGCGCCCAGGCTGCCCACCGCCCAGCGCGCCCTGAGCTTGGGAAAAAACTGGGTCTCAATCATGTAAGCCGTGACCACCAGCCAGGCGGTGACCGACAGCGCGGGGGCGAAGCCAAAGCGCACAGGTCCCATCAACAAAATAAGCAGGCTCAGGGCGTGCAGGCCCCATGCCAGCCACAGCAGTCGACGGGCCTGCAGGTCGTTCAGCTGCCGGGGGGCAAAAGCGGGCAGCGCATAGGCCAAGACCGCCAATCCGGAGAGGGGCAGGGTCCAGGAGGGGGCACTCGCTAAAATCATGGCACCGAGTTTAGCCTTTCAGGCGCAGCCACAGGGGCTTCGCCATCCCGCTCGAACGGTTTTTTCTGGACTTGCACCCATGGCCTCCGCCCTGACCGACAAACTTTCACGCCTCGTCAAGACCATCAGCGGCCAGGCCCGCATCACCGAATCCAATGTGGCCGACATGCTGCGTGAAGTGCGCATGGCCCTGCTGGAGGCCGATGTGGCCCTGCCCGTTGTGCGTGATTTCATCGCCCGCGTCAAAGAAAAGGCCCTGGGCCAGGAGGTCATGGGCTCTTTGAAGCCAGGCCAAGCGCTGGTGGGCGTGGTCAACCGTGAGCTGGTGGCCACCATGGGCGAGGGCGTGTCGGACATCAACCTGGCCGCGCAACCGCCCGCTGTGATTTTGATGGCCGGTTTGCAAGGTGCCGGTAAAACCACCACCACCGCCAAGTTGGCCAAGCACCTGATTGAAAAGCGCAAAAAGAAAGTACTCACCGTCTCGGGCGATGTGTACCGACCTGCGGCGATTGAACAGCTCAAGACCGTCACCGCGCAAGCTGGTGCCGAGTGGTTCCCAAGCACCCCCGACCAAAAGCCGATCGACATTGCGCGCGCTGCGATCGACTACGCCCGCAAGCACTTCTTTGATGTGTTGCTGGTCGACACTGCAGGCCGCCTGGCGATTGACGAGGCCTTGATGGCCGAGATTCAGGCCTTGCACGCCGAACTCAAGCCTGTGGAAACCCTGTTCGTGGTGGACGCCATGCAGGGTCAGGACGCGGCCAACACGGCCAAAGCCTTTGGCGCAGCCTTGCCCCTGACGGGCATCGTGCTGACCAAACTCGACGGCGACTCGCGTGGCGGTGCCGCCCTGTCGGTGCGGCAGATCACAGGCGTGCCCATCAAGTTTGCGGGCACCAGCGAAAAGATTGACGGTCTGGAAGTGTTCGACGCCGAGCGCCACGCAGGCCGCGTGTTGGGCATGGGCGATATCGTGGCCCTGGTCGAGCAAGTCACCGCCGGTGTGGACATGGAAGCCGCGCAAAAACTGGCCGCCAAGGTCAAAAGCGGCGGCGGGTTCGATCTGAACGACTTTTTGGCGCAGATCCAGCAGATGAAGCAAATGGGTGGCCTGTCCAGCCTGATGGACAAGCTGCCATCGCAATTGACTGCCAAGGCCGGGTCCATGGACATGGACAAGGTTGAAAAAGACATTGGCCGCAAGCAAGGCATCATCCACAGCATGACGCCGCAAGAGCGCAAAAAACCCGAACTCATCAAAGCCACCCGCAAGCGCCGCATTGCCGCAGGCGCGGGCGTTCAGGTGCAAGACGTGAACCGCATGCTCAAGGAGTTTGAGCAAATGCAGGACATGATGAAAAAGATGTCCGGCGGCGGCATGATGAAAATGATGAAGCGCATGGGGGCCATGAAAGGCATGATGGGCGGCGGCGGCTTCCCCGGCATGCCGCGCTGAAGTCTTTTGTAGGTCGGAGCTTCAGCTCCGACGTCGGTGGTTATTGCGCAGACCCATGTCGGGGCTGAAGCCGCCGACCTACAATTTTTCCCGTAGGTTGGCACCTTCAGGTCCGACGTTTCTGGCTCCGGGACAGGCCCATGTCGGGGCTGAAGCCGCCGACCTACAAATCTTCTTCAATATTGGCTTGCGGGCAGCGTCACCTGCAGGCCGTCCAGTTCTGGCGTCAACATGATTTGGCACGACAGGCGGCTGCCTGGCTCCCGCGTTTGCGCGGTGAAGGCCAGCATGCCGTCTTCGTCACTTGAAACAGGCGGCAGCTTGGATTGCCAATCGCCTTGAACCACCACATGGCAGGTGGCGCAGGTCAACAGACCGCCGCAATCGGCCTGGATGCCGGGCAAATTCGCATCGACCGCCGCTTGCATCAGGCTTTGGCCGGGCTGCACTTGCAGGCTGTGCGCGGCTTGGGTCGGGTCGTGGGGTTGCAGGTGGATCGTGATCATCAGTGCATCGCGCTCAAAAGCGCTTTCTAGGGGTTGTTAAATTCGGCCGAAGTATTCGCGCTTGTGAAACTCTGTCGCATCTTCAGCTTGGGCCAATCGTTGGTGCTCGGCCCGCTTGATGGTGCTGTAGTAGTCCACAAAGGATTCGCCGAGCGACTGGCACAAGGCCGCATCGTGCTGCAGCGCCTGCACCGCATCGGCCAAAGACGTCGGAATGGTGGCCGCGCCTGATGCGTAGGGTGTCTCGGTGGCGGGCGGCGCTTGCAGCTGCACGTTCACACCTTCAAGTCCCGCGTGGATTTGCGAGGCCATGTACAAATAAGGATTGGCCGCAGGCTCGCCCAAGCGGTTTTCAATGCGGGTGGCCTTGTCGCCGGGTGCGCCGATCACGCGCAGCATGGCGCCCCGGTTGTCGCGTCCCCACAAGATGGACTGCGGCGCCATGGCGTTGGGCCGAAAGCGCCCATAGCCATTGCTGGTGGACGTGCACAGAGCCGTGAGCGCCGGAGCATGCGCCAACAAACCGGCCAGCCAGCCAGCACCCGCATCGCTGAGCACTTGCCGCGCATCCAGCGCACCGACACCCGGTGCTGCAGCCTCGCGCATGAACACGTTGCGCCCCGTGGTCAAGTCGCAGACCGATTGGTGCAGGTGCCAGCCGCTCGACATGATGTGTTCAAACGGCGGGCGGCACATGAAGGTGGCGTGGTAGCCGGCGCGGCGCAGGGCCTGACGCGTGGCGTTGCGAAACAGCACCATGTGGTCGGCGGCCGTCAGCGCATCGCTCACGTCAAACACCGCTTCGACCTGGCTGGGGCCCAGTTCGATTTCGAGCGAGATCAGCGGCAGGCCCAGCGCTTGTGCGGTGCGCTGCACGATGCGCAGGGGTTCTTCTGCCCGATCCAGCCAGCCTTCGGTCAGCAGGTTGTAGCCCGGGTGGATCAGGCTGACTTCGGGCGCGGGGCCGGGCCATCCAGCACGATCCGGGTCCAGGTCTTGCCCGTGCAGCGGGTCTTTGAGGCGGTAGATGTGAAACTCAACTTCCAGCCCGCAGCGCATGTGCCAGCCGCGATCGGCCAGGCGCTGCACGGCTTGCTGCAGCACATGGCGCGAATCGAGCGGCACGATGCGGCCGGCGGCAAAAAAGGGCTGGCACTGCAGCCAGCCGGTCTTGTCGGCCCAGGGTAGCACATGCCAGCTGGCCGGGTCGGGCATGAGCGTGAAATTGTTGGCCCCCGCAAAGCCCGGCAAGGTCTCTTCGATGCCCGACTCGAACACCTTGAAGGCGGTGCGGTCCGAGCTGTCCTTGAGCAGCAAGGTGCTGACCATGCCGATGCCGTTGGCCAGCGCTTTGCGCAGTTGCGATGCCACGATGGTTTTGCCGCGCACCACGCCGTGCAGGTCACACCAGCCCAGGCGGATCAGCTCGATGCCCGAGGCCTCGACCTCCCGCACCAATTGCTCACAAGCCGCCTGGCGTTCGCGGCTGTGCAGGCCACAGCGTTCGGCGAAGCTCATGCCGCGCTCGTGTCGGCTGGGGTGTCCGTTGGCGTGGGGGCATGGCCTGGCAGGGCGGCATCCCACGGTGCGCCGCTGCGTTTGGCATCGCAGGCCTCGCGCCACCACTGCGGCCATTGCCCGCTGGGCGCGATGCCGTCCACCGTGTCGGGGCCGATGCGCTGGCTGGCCACCGCGCCCTGCGCAAAGCCGGGCGGCAAGCCCCCGGCCTGCACCGTCTCGATGGCTTTGAGCAAGATGCGGCGGTTGGCCATGATGACCTTGTCGCTCGTGCCCAGGTGTTCGCGGGTGCGGTCCTGGATCGCGCCCATGCTCTCGCAGGCCCACTGGTCGTGCACGTTGATGTCGTCTTCGCCCATGCCCAGGTAGGTGCGGGTCATTTGCTCTTCGGGATTGAAGCCCCAATTATTGTGTTTGCCCGCCTTGGGGATGTAGTCGGGCAGGGTGACCGAGGGCAGGCGCTGCTTGCGCATGGCCTCTTTGTCCACCGGCCCGTCAAAGCTGGTGAACACCGAATACCAATAGGTGTGCGTGTCGTCCACCGGCACATGCATCTGCGTGATGGTCATGGTCTCGGACAGCGGAATCACAAAGGTGTGCGGGAACAGCGCGTTGGTCACCCGCACATGGGTCAGCGCCTCGTTGATCGGGCGCAGGGCCGTCAGCCGCATGCCCGCATCGGTGGGCTCGAATGAAATCTCGGGCTGGTCCAGCTCGCGCATCACCCGCGTCATGGGCCAGCGCTCGCCTTGCACATCGCCCGCGCTCGCGCCCCGGAACTGGCGGCCATAACTGCCTTCGAGCGACTCGTCCTTGAAGAAGCGGTGCAGGTACGACGCATGCGCCGGGTCAATGCCCACCTCAAACGCTTGCAACCAATTGCAATGCCACAGCCCTTTGAAGGCAAAGGTGTGCGTGGCGGGAGCGCTGAAGGCGTCGATGGCGGGCAGTGGTGGCGGTGTCTGACCTTCGGGGCCGAACCAACCAAAAAGGATGCCGCTGCGCTCGATCAGTGGATAGCTGCGCTGGCGCACACGCTTGCACAGCGTGCTGCCGGTGGGCTCGGCTGGGGTTTCGATGCACTGGCCTGAGACGTCAAACTTCCAGCCATGAAAAGGGCAGCGCAGGCCATCGCCTTCGTTGCGGCCAAAGGCCAGGTCGGCCCCACGGTGCGGGCAGTCGCGGTCGAGCAAGCCGTAATCGCCCTGCGCGTTGCGAAACAGCACCAGGTCCTGCCCCAGAATGCGCACGGCTTTGACGGGGCGAATCGCCATGCGCGGGTCGAGCGCGGGGTTGAACTCGTCCACCAGGGCTACGGGCTGCCAATAGTGGCGCATCACCGCGCCGCAGGGCGTGCCGGGGCCAATGCGGGTGATGAGTTCGTTCTGTTCTGCTTTCATGGGGGCCTCTGGCTTACGCCTTGTGTGTGCCGTTGGCGTGTGTCCGTCCAGGCGGTGGACCACGCTTGTCTCTGACCGATCAGTTTAAACGGCTGTGTGGGCGCGGCTTGCCAACAGGCGACACGCGGGGTGGGGCTTGATGCCTGTCAATTTTGTGGCAAGGCTTGTGGACCGCCATGACGCAAAATCCAGTTCATGCAACACACACTTTTCATCTACGGCACCCTGATGCCCGGCTTGCGCCTGGAGCCCGAAATGCACGGTGCCCGCTTCATGGGCACTGCCCAAGTGCCCGGCCGCTTGGTCGATCTGGGCCGTTACCCTGGCTTGCTGCCGGGCGATGGTTCGGTTTCAGGCGAAGTTTATGAAGTCGATGATGCGCACCTGGCCCGACTCGATGCGGTGGAAAGCATGGTGCCCGGCGACCGAGATGCCTCGCAATACTGGCGTGAAACCGTGACGGTGAGTGGCGGCCCACTGCAAGGCCAGCTGGTGCAGACCTACGTGTACAACCGCCCGGTGGATGGCTGCACGCCCATCCCGCACGGCGACTACCGCCGCTACATCCGCGAAGTCGGCCGCGAGTCCTGATCGCGTGGCGCAGGTATCCAATGGTTGGACCCCACAAAATGCAGGGCATCTATTCGTAGGAGCCCACCCCTGTGGGCGATGAACTTTTCGCAACGCTGCAAGCGATCGCCCACAGGGTGGGCTCCTACACACTCAATCCCTGATCACCAACTCCGCACGCAACGGGTGCGACAGGCCTTGGGTGATGTACACATTCGCCATTTGAAATCCTGATCATCTGGCGTAGGAGCCCGCCCCTGTGGGCGAATCACGGGTAACCCCATTGCAAACCATCGCCCACGGGGTGGGCTCCTACACACTCAATCCTTGATCACCAACTCCCCGCGCAGCGAGTGCGACAGGCCTTGGGTGATGCGCACATCGGCCATCTGACCGATCAGGCGGTCCATGTTCGGGCCGCCGGGGAAGTTGACCACCCGGTTGCACTCGGTGCGTCCGGCCAGCTCGGTCGCGTCCTTGCGTGAAGGGCGCTCCACCAAAATGCGCTGCACCGTGCCCACGCGGCTTTCGCCAATGCGCTGCACGTTCTCCTCGATGGTCGCTTGCAGGTGGTGCAAGCGGCGCAGCTTCACTTCGTGCGGCGTGTCGTCGTGCAAGTTGGCCGCAGGCGTGCCGGGTCGGGGGCTGAAGATGAAGCTGAAGCTCGTGTCAAAGCCCACATCGGTGATCAGCTTCATCATCTTGTTGAAGTCGTCCTCGGTCTCGCCGGGGAAGCCCACGATGAAATCGCTGCTGAGCGACATGTCGGGACGAATCGCCCGCAGCTTGCGGATCGTGCTCTTGTATTCCATGGCGGTGTAGCCGCGCTTCATGGCCATCAAGATGCGGTCCGAGCCGTGCTGCACCGGCAAGTGCAGGTGGCTTACCAGTTTGGGTATCTTTTCATACGCATCGATCAGGCGCTGGGTGAACTCGTTGGGGTGGCTGGTCACGTAGCGGATGCGCTCGATGCCTGGCATGTCGGCCACGTACTCCAGCAGCATCGCAAAGTCGGCAATGTCTGATGTGCCACCCATCTTGCCCCGGTAGGCGTTCACGTTCTGGCCCAGCAGGGTGATCTCTTTCACGCCCTGCGCGGCCAAACCGGCGACTTCGACCAGCACATCGTCAAACGGGCGCGAGACCTCTTCGCCCCGGGTGTAGGGCACCACGCAATAGCTGCAATATTTGCTGCAACCTTCCATGATCGACACAAAGGCCGTAGCGCCTTCCACCTTGGCAGGCGGCAGGTGGTCGAACTTTTCAATCTCGGGGAAGCTGATGTCCACCTGTGGGCGCTGCTTGCGCTCTCGCTCGGCCAGCATCTCGGGCAGGCGGTGCAGGGTCTGTGGGCCAAACACCACGTCCACATAGGGTGCACGCTTGATGATCTCGGCACCTTCCTGGCTGGCCACACAGCCGCCCACGCCGATCAACACGCCCTTGGCTTTGAGGTGTTGCACCCGGCCCAGATCGCTGAAGACTTTTTCTTGCGCCTTCTCGCGCACCGAGCAAGTGTTGAACAAAATCAAATCGGCCTCGTCCACGTCTTGTGTGGGCTCATAGCCCTGGGCCGCGCCCAGCACATCGGCCATCTTGTCCGAGTCGTACTCGTTCATCTGGCAGCCAAACGTTTTGATGAAGACCTTCTTGCTCATGCGGCCTCCACGGCGTTCAGGGAGGAGATGAAGTCAAGGCAAAGCAAAGCACGCCAAGGTAAAGCACGCCCGAAAAGGGTCAAAGTGCAGCGGTTCATGGTGTAGATCCAGAGGCTGTGAAAAAGAAAAGCGCGGGGGCGCTGAGGAGGGTTGATTATCGTCGTTGCTTACAGTTCAATTGTCTCAATCGCCCAAATAACCATAGCGCCTTTGGAGGCTGTCACGCCGCCTTGTCCTCTCCCCTTGAACTCAGCGCCCCCTCCAATCCCGTGATCAAGCTGGTTTTGGCGCTGCTGTCCACGCTGACCAATTCCACCTCCAGCAAGCGCCGCGCATGGCGGTCTAGCGGCAAGCTTTTTTCGTCGGCCAGCCACAGCAGCAGCACGGCCCAGACCAGGGCGGGGCTGCCTAGGGCTTTGGCATGGTGCAGCACAAAGTCGGCCATGAAGGCGGTGCGTGCGGTGCCCAGGCTTGCCGAGAGGGCGGCGCGGAAGCTGCGTTTGCCGTAGGCCTGGGCGTTGAACTTTTGCAGCAGGTCCACCAACGGGTTGTTGAGAGCGTCCAGGCTTTGCAGTACCGCGCTCAGTTGGGTGAAGGGGTTGCTGTAGGTGCGTTCGCGTTGTTGCTGCCAATAGTCTGGCGGCATGGCCTGCTTGGTGGGCGCTGGTGTTGTGGTGCTTACAGGTGTGGGCACAGGCGCTGACTCCGTGGTGTCTGGCGGCGGGTTGTAGGCCGTGATGATGGGATTAGGTGAAGGCAACGCAGGCGTGTCCGCGCTGTCTGCGGCTTTGCGCAAGAAGGCCGGAATCTCGATGTCGTCCATGCCCGCATTGGCCATCTTGTCGATCCTGGCGGCCGCGTGGCTGCGGCTGGAGCGCCAGACGGAGGGCGTATTCATGGGCGCATGACTGCGTGCCGGGACCACCCGCATCATCACGTTTTCTGCCACGCTGAAATTGACCTGTAGTTCGCGCATCACCGTTCCATGCCCCCCCACGCCCGCCGCCTGCATCTGCGCCACCTGTTGCAGCAGGGGCAGGTCCTGCGCTTTTTCACCTTCTGCGCGTGGGTGAACCAGGATGAAATGGGTGTGCGGCGTGACGAGTTGGTATTGCACGGCCAGCGCTTGCTGGCGCTGGGCGTCGGTGATGTCGTGCAGGCGTTGCGCGGCGCACAGGCGCGGGAGCACGCCGTCGGTGTCCCACAGCAGTTGTTCGGCTTGGTGAATGAGGGTTTGGCCAGACAGTGTCCAGCGCTGACGAGGGGCGGCCAGCGGCTTGCGGCTGCTTTGTGCCCATTGGTGCACGGTGTCGCCCTGGCTGATTTCTCGCGGGCTGGGCGATTGGTAGAGCAGTTCTTCATCACTTTCGAGGCGGCAGTCGATGGCGCAGGCGTGGCGCATGCGTTCGAGCAAACGGGCCACGGCTTGCTGCATGCTTTGCTGGGGGCTGACCATTTCGCAAGCGCCGCCACTGACTTCGGCCAGCTCGCGCAGCAGGCTTTCGGCCGGGGCACTGCCCACGCCCAGTGCAAACAGGCGGTGGCCCGATTGGCGCACGGTGGCCACGATGTGTTCGATGTTCCAGACTTCGCCATCGGTGATGAGCAAGATGCTGGCTGCTTCAACCGGGCGCTCGTCTTCGGTGGTGATGCGGATCACGGCCTGCAATGCGCTGTCCATTTCGGTGCCGCCCAGGTCGGCCTGGAGGTTGCGGGCTTCGGAACGCAGACGGCGTTGGTAGGCTTCGGTGCACTTTTGCAGGCGCGGCAGCACATGCAAGGGTTTGTTTCCAAAACGCGTCATCGACACTTCGTCTTGGCTCTCGAGTTGGTGAAACAGCCAGTCCAGCGCGTCGCGGGCTTGTGCGTTGCTGTCGCCTTGCATGGAACCTGAGCCGTCCACCAGCACTTTCATGCGCAGCGGGGCGGGTGGCGTGCGGGCTGCGTCCCAGTGGGCGGTGGCGCTGCTCAGCAGGGTGTATTGGCCCGGTTGGGTGGCATCGGCGCTGGCCATGGCAAAGGCCATGTCTTTCAGGCCGTGCAGGGTCAGCACAAAGTCCCGATCCAGCCAGGCTTTGTCTTGCAGTTTGACCATCACGCCGTTGTGGTACTTGACCCGTTGCACACCGTGTGATGGGCTGGTGATGGTGGCCTGAGCCAAGGGGTTGGCAATGTCCAGCGACACATGCAGACGGTATTCGGCCAGGGGGCTGGCCACGGCAGTTTGGTGCGGGGCCAGGCCGCCTTGGTGGTGCTCGTCGCCATAACGCGGGGCTATTGTTGTGGGCAGACTCAGACGCAGCATGCCGCCTTCCAGGCGCAGCAGTTGGGCATATTCCAGCTCGATCACCACGTTGTCGCCGGGCAAGATGTTGCCCAGGTTGGCGGTGTAGAGGTCTTTGCCCGAGCGCTCCAGCATCACGGGCAGGTCTCCCGATTGGATGGCTTTTTCGTAAGTGGCTTCGGCTTCTTTCTTTTCGACCACGGTGCCGGTCATGCGCTTGCCGTTGAGTTCGACCGCCATGCCCAACAGCACGCTGCCCCAAGCCAGAGGGAAGGTGTATACGCATTCGAGGTTGTCGCTGGTGGTGTTGCGGTAGACCTGTCGCAGCTTCATGCGCAGCACCAGGCCTTGCAACTGACCTTGGGCATGCACCGATTGTAGGGCCACGGCTTGATCGTCATCGCGGCTTTTGAGGCCCATCACTTCATTGTTCATTGTTGTTTTCCCATGCGGTCATGACGGCGCGCACAAAGGCGCGGAGTTGTTCGGGTGACAAGCCCGCTTCTTGCGGATCGATTTGCAGCTCTATGCCCGGCGCGATGAACACATGGCTGTGCACGCGGATGGCCCCGGGTTGGCGCTCGCGCTCGGGCACCGGCGATTCGCCACCCGCCAAGATTTGGCGGATGCGCTCCAGCGACACCCCGGCATCGGCCAGTTTTCGGATTTGCATGAGCTGGTCCAGATGCACGGGCGTGTAGTGCGCCGCGCGGGTCTCGCCTACTGGCCGATCCACCAAGCCCAGCTGCATGTAATAGCGGACCGTGCGCTTGGGCAAATCGGTCAGCGCACAGAGCTGGTCTATGGAGTAAGTGGTGGTCATGGGATTATTGTGACATAAAAACTGTCGCAATTACTGTCATTAAAAGAAGAGAAGACGAACTATTCCATTGAGGAGGGCTTTTTAGGCAATTGGAACGGGAGTCAGACAGTCGTTTGGCTGTCTATTTTGAAAGCGTGTGCAGCAGCGATTGCAGGGTTAAACGCTGATGTCATTCCTGACCAGAGTGACTTGCTCATACAGGTCTGGCAAGTCACATTCAATGGTTTTCCAAACAACGCCCAGGTCCACTTTGTAATAACCGTGCGCCAGCACGTTGCGCATGTCATAGGCAAATGACAATGGCAGTTCAGGGTGGGCGGTCACGAAGTCGGGCGCAACGCGCTCGATGATGCGGCTGGCTTCTCCAATGATCTCGAAGTTGCGGATGACGGCATCTTGCACCAGCGGGGTGGACAGGTATCCTTTTTCGTCCAGATCTGCGCAGTAGTCCTGGATGCGTTGGATGGCCTCAAGAATGTGATCCAGTTAGTCGGCTAGACGCAGTGGATCACGGCTCATACAGGGCGAGCCTCTGCAATCACGGCTTGGCGGAACTTGTCCGGCAGGGCACCTGGCGTCAGCACATCGACGGGTACGCCGAGCAAGTTGCGTAGTTTGCAGCGAATGGCCCCCAAATCAAACATGGTGGTGTTGTCGGTGGTGTCCGCCAGGATGTCCAGATCGCTTTCGTCAGTGTCCAGGCCATGCACGACCGAGCCAAACACCCGTGCATTCACCGCTCTGTGGGCCAGAACGATGTCGCGAATTTCGCTACGGTGAGCTGCCAGTGCTGCAGAGGGTTTCATGGGGGTGCCTTTATCGTCAGATTTTATGCATAAGCCCATAAAGTGCCTATCTGGCTTGATCAAGAGCCCTCAACCACCTTCGGCTTGAAAAACATCGGATAAGCCCTTTGCACCGTGGGGCTGTCGAAGGCCCAGCTGTGGCATTGCCCCAGGTGAAAGGGTGGCTTGGTGATTTCGGGTTGTGGCTCTCCAGCCAGTTCGCGCCGGTGCCATTGGCCAGACGGTAGCGTCTGGTAGGCGGCAGTGGCCATGTTGGAGAGCATTTCGCGCAAATGGGTGCAGCCTTGGGTGCCGCCCACATGTTCGTTGATGACTTTGCGCCAGCCCGGACCCATGGTGCAGCCGATCAGTTTGTGCATGCCGTGTGGGGCGCTTGCGCACTCGGGGTGGGGAATGTCGTCCATCGAGGTGGCGATGTCCTGAATGACCATTTTGTGGTCCAGCGTGACGCGGATTTTCAGGCCATGGATCGGCTCGTTGCCGGGAAACAGCCGTTCATCGGGCACCTGAAAGTTATAGGTCTTGACGTCGGTCAATTCTGCTTCGATGTCCCACAGGCCATCTTCGCGGTCAAAGCCGCTGTAAACCACGGTTCGCGTATGTGACAGTTTTCGGGGGGAGGGTGGTGGAAGTGCCAATGAAATTCTCGTGCGTCTGATGTTGAATCTCCCAATCATAGCCACGCAGGAAGTCAGAACATGTCCCACGCCATCCACCCCGCTGTTCGTCGCCAAACCATTGCCGATGCCCTGCGCCGCACCGCGATCCGTTTGCCAGCCAAAACCGGCATCGTTTGCGGAGCCACCACCTGGACCTATGCCGAGTTAGACGCGCTGGTCACGCGCCTGGCCGCAGGCCTGCACAGCATCGGCGTGGCCGAGGGCGACAAGGTGGCGGTGCTGGCGCGCAATTCGCACGGTTTTGCCGCTTTGCGCTTTGCGCTGGCCCGACGGGGCGCGGTCATGGTGCCGATCAACTTCATGCTCAAGGCCGAAGAGGTCGCCTACATCTTGCGCCACGCGGGTGCCAAAACACTGGCCACCGACAGCGGCCTGGCCGAGCTGGCGCAAGCCGCAGCCAAGCTCGATACGCAAGTGCAGCAGTTCATCTGGCTGCCGTCCGAAGACCCGAGCCTGCCGGTGGCGGGCATGCACAGCTTTGACACGCTGGCCGCTTGCACCGATGCACTGCCCGACTTGCAGTTGGGCAGCTACGACGTGGCGCAGATCGTCTACACCAGCGGCACCGAGTCCTCGCCCAAAGGCGCGCAGCTCACGCACGACGCCGTCATGTGGCAGTACGTCAGCTGTGTGATCGACGCCGAAATCGCCGAGGCCGACGTGGCCCTGCACGCGCTGCCGCTGTACCACTGTGCCCAGCTCGATGTGTTTTTTGGCCCGGCCATTTACATGGGCAGCACCAACGTCATCACGTCCAAGCCTACGCCCGACAACCTGCTGCCGATGATTGAAAAGTTCGGCATCACCAGCTTCTTTGCGCCACCCACGGTGTGGATCGCCTTGCTGCGCTCGCCGCTGCTCGATGCCGACAAGCTCGCCCAACTGGCCAAGGGCTACTACGGCGCGTCCATCATGCCGGTGGAGGTGCTCAAGGAACTGGCCTCGCGCTTGCCCAAGGTGCGCTTGTGGAACCTGTATGGTCAGACCGAAATCGCGCCGCTGGCCACCATGCTCGGCCCAGACGACCAACTGCGCAAACCCGGCTCATGTGGCAAGGCGGTGCGCAACGTCGAGACCCGTGTGGTGAATGACGCCATGCAGGATGTGGCCGTGGGCGAGGTTGGCGAGATCGTGCACCGCTCGCCGCATTTGATGCTGAGCTACTTCCACGACGACGAGCGCACCAAGGCCTCGTTTGAGGGCGACTGGTTCCACAGTGGGGACTTGGGCATCATCGACGAGGAGGGCTACATCACCGTGGTGGACCGCAAGAAGGACATGATCAAGTCCGGCGGAGAAAACGTGGCCAGCCGCGAGGTGGAAGAGATGATCTACCGACTGCCGCAGGTCAGCGAGGTGGCGGTGATCGGCTTGCCAGACCCCAAGTGGGTGGAGGCCGTGACGGCGGTGATCGTGGTCAAGGCCGGGCAGACGCTGGACGAAGCCACGGTGATCGCCCACTGCGCCCAGCACATGGCGGGCTTCAAGACACCCAAGCGTGTGGTCTTCACCGACGCATTGCCGAAGAACCCCAGCGGCAAACTGCTCAAGCGGGATTTGCGGCAGCGCTACGCGTGAAGCATTGACCGCTGACCCCTGACCCCTGACCCCTGATCGAAAAGCGAGAAGCGAGAAGCGAGAAGCGAGAAGCGAGAAGCACGAGGCCGCATGTATGTCATCCCGGACTCCGATCCGGGATGGATGGATCCAGCCCCTTGAAGTCTTGAGCAACAGGCAAGGCATGGATTTTTTGTAGGAGCCCACCCCGTGGGCGATGGGCGTGGTGCGCGCCCTCAACAGCATAGCCCTGCAAACCATCGCCCACGGGGTGGGCTCTTACAACAAAAAATATCCGCATGGCTGACAAACACAGGGGCCATTGAATCTTCATGGGGCCGGATCAACAGTGATTCAAAAGTGCTTTGCGAAAACCAAAGCCTGGGCCCCAGCTCGCAGGGCGAGGCGACAAAAAGTCAAGGTGCGGTTGCACCAAGGGAAATCCCTGATCAAATGTTCCATGAATAAGACTTGAATGTCCTATTGACAGAACAATGGGACTGTTTGACCATAGGCAACATGAATTCACATTTGCCATTGCCCAAGTACCACCAGATCTATCTGGTGTTGCGTGAGCAACTGCGTGAAGGCCGTTTTGACCACGGTTTGCCGGGTGAGTTGGCCTTGATGGCGCAGTTTGGTGTGGCGCGTGTCACGGTGCGCCGCGCTTTGTCGCAGTTGGCCGAAGAGGGCCTGATCCAGCGTGAACCCGGTCGTGGCACGCGGCCAGTGTCGGCGCGAGCGCAAGAGGTGCAGATGCAGGCATCCACCATGGCCTCTGGCCAGCAGGCGCGGCTGACGGGTTTGTTGGAGAACCTGGTGACCATGGGCATGCGCACCAAGGTCAAGGTGTTGAGCGTCGAACGCATGCGTGCGCCCGTGGATGTGGCTGCAGCCTTGAAGTTGCCCGCCACCGCCCAAGTCCAAAAAGCCGAGCGCGTGCGCAGCACTCCTGAAGGCCCTTTATCGCACATCACCACCTGGGTGCCCGATGCGATTTCATCGGGCTTTGGCAAGCGCGAGCTGGCCCAAAAACCCATTTTGGTTTTGCTCGAAGAGTCGGGCGTCAAGGTGGGCCGGGCCGAGCAAACCATCTCGGCCCGTCTGGCCGATGTGGGCATGGCCCAACATCTGGATGTGTCTGTCGGATCGGCCTTGCTGGCGGTGCGGCGCTTGATTTACGACGAGGACGACCGTCCCGTCCAATGGTTGCATGGCTTGTACCGACCGGACCGGTACGAATACCAAATGCAGTTATCCCGCGTTGGCAGCATCGATGCCAAGGTGTGGGTAAGCCAGGAGTTGTCCGCCAACTTTCATTGACTTTTCAACAAAGGATGTTCACATGACCTCACGTCGCACTTTCATGGGCCAGTCCGCTGCTGCGGCCTCGGCACTCGCGTTTCCATTGGTGGGTGGGGCGCAGCCCAAGCCTGTCAAAGTCGGTGTTCTGCACCCCGTGACCGGTGCCTTGGCGTACTCGGGTCAGCAGTGCCGCATGGGCGCGCTGATGGCGATTGAAGACATCAACAAAGCCGGTGGCATCAAGTCGCTGGGCGGCGCCAAGATTGAAGCCATGCTGGGCGATGCGCAGTCCAGCCCGCAAGCGGGCACCGCCGAAATCGAGAAGATGAATGAAGCGGGTGTGAGCGCCGTGGTGGGTGCATTCGCCTCGGCCATTTGCCTGGCTACCACACAAGCGGCGGCCAAATACAACCTGCCCCATGTGGTCGATGTCGGCGTGGCCGATCAGATCGTTGAGCGCGGCCTGAAAAACACCTTCCGCTTTGGCCCAGGCTACAAAAAGTGTGCCGAAGTCGCCGTGGCCAGCTTGCACGCCCTGAACACTGCTGCGGGTAAGCCTGCCCGCACCGTGATGATCGTGCACGAAGAGTCCTTGTTCGGTACAGGCACCGCCAATTTGCTGGCCAAAGAGCTGCCCGGTTACGGCTACGAGGTGAAAGAAATCATCAAGCACGCCAACCCCACGCGTGACTTCAACAACATCGCGCTGCGCATCAAGCAGGTCAACCCCGACATCCTGATCCCCGCCAACTATTACAACGAATACGCCTTGCTGGTGCGCACCTTGCAGCAGCAAAAAATCACGCCCAAGGCCATCTACTCGGTGCTGGGTGGCGCGGCGTCGAGCTACAAGTTCGTCAAGGAATTTCCGGAAGCGGCCAACGGCATCATCGACTGCAACCACTGGTTCAACCCCAAGGACAAGCGTTCGGCCGAACTCAAAAAGCGTGTGGAAGCACAAGGCCAGTTCTTCAGCTACGAAGTGTTCATGACCTACACCGCCATGATGCTGCTGGCCGATGCGATCGAACGCGCCAAGTCGCCTGACCGCGCCGCCATCATCGACGCGCTGGCCTCCAGCAAGTTTGCCAACCACATCATGCCGTACGGCCCGACCCAGTTCGTGAACGGTCAGAACATGGGCGCGCAGCCTTTGATGACCCAGGTCTACAAAGGTGACATCAAGGTGATCGTGCCGCGCGATTACCGCGAAGTCGAACCCGTCTTCCCGCTCAAGGGCTGATCGCCAGGGCTCCCCGATGCTTGACCTGAACATCCTGTTCCCCTCTTTGCTCAACGGCATCACCACCGGTGCCGTCTATGCACTGATTGCGCTGGGCCTCACGCTGATTTATGGCGTGCTGCACATCATCAATTTCGCGCATGGCGCGGCTTTGATGGTGGCGCTGTATGGCGTGTACATGCTCAAGGAAAAGCTCGGGGTCGATCCCTATATGGCGCTGCCCATCATGTTGCCCGCCATGTTCGTTCTGGGTTATGCGCTGCAGCGCGGTGTGATCAATCGCGCCAGCCACGGCAAGGATGAAAACATCCTGCTGGTCACGCTGGGCATTTCCATCGTGTTGGAAAACCTGGCGCTGCTGTTTTTCAAATCCGACACCCGCACGATTGACACCGCTTACACCTTGACCACCGTTGAGATCGGCCCGGCCTTCATCGCTTTGCCCAAATTGGTGTCTTTTGCCGGAGCTTTGGTGGTGTCCGCCGTGTTGCTGCTCATCGTGCAAAAAACCGATCTGGGCCGTGCCATTCGCGCTGTGTCCAAGGAAAAGCAAGGTGCCCGATTGATGGGCATTGATGTGGACCATGTCTACGCCATGTGCTTCGGTCTGGGCATGGCCAGCTTGGGCGCTGCGGCTTGCTTTTTGATGCCCGCCTATTACGTCAACCCGCAGGTGGGCAATGGCTTCGTGCTGGTGGCTTTCACCATCGTGGTGCTGGGCGGCATGGGCAGTTTTGCCGGGGCTTTGCTGGGCGGCTTGCTGATCGGTGTGGTCGAATCACTCGGTGGTTTGATGCTGGGTGAGTCGCTGGGTCAAGTGGGTATTTTTGTGATTTTCATTGCGGTGCTGATGTTGCGGCCTCAAGGCTTTTTTGGAGCGAAGGCATGAAAGACTTTCGCAACATCGTGCTGTTTGTGTTGATCGTTGGCTCGGTGCCCTTGTTCACCGATTCGGGCGTGATGCTCAACTTTGTCATGACGTCTTTGTACGCCTGTCTGCTCTCGCAGGCTTGGAACGTGCTGGGCGGTTTTGGTGGGCAGTTTTCATTTGGCCACGCGCTGTTCTTCGGCACCGGCGCTTATGTGCAGGCCATCGCGCAAATGCAATGGGGCCTGAGCCCTTGGGTGGCTTTGCCTTTGGCCATGGCTTTTGCTGCGGGCGTGGGCGCGTTTGTGGGCGCGGCCTCATTCCGTTATGGCCTCAAGGGTTCTTACTTTGCGTTGGTCACCCTGGCTTTTGCCGAGGTGTTCCGCATCGTGGCCACCTCGGTGCCGTTCACCGGTGCCGGTGTAGGCCTGATGCTGCCGCTCAAAGAGTCTGCGGCCAATATGCAGTTTGGCAGCCGTGCTGGTTTCATCTGGCTCATGCTGGGTCTGGTCACTTTGGCCTTGTGCGTCACCGCCTGGCTGCGCCACTCGCGCTTTGGCGCATACCTGCAAGCCGTGCGCGACAACGAAGACGCGGCCCGTGCGATTGGCGTGAATCCCTTCAGCGTCAAGCTGATTGCCACCATCTTGTCGGGCGGCCTGATGGGCGCAGGCGGCGCGTTTTATGTGCAGGTTTTTCAGTACATCGACCCGGGCATTGCCTTTGGATCGCACACGTCGGTCGAGGCCTTGGTGGGCGCGATTGTGGGCGGTCTGGGCACGCTGTGGGGGCCGCTTCTGGGGGCCATCAGCTTGCACATCCTGGCCGACCTCACGCGCAATTTGTTCGGACAATTGCCGGGCATCAACATGGTGATTTACGGTGTGGTGCTGATCATCATCGTCATGTTCCTGCCCCGTGGCATTGCAGGGCTGGGGACCATCACGCCGTTGCAATGGCTGCGCGGCAGCAAGCCGGACGGAGACAAATCATGAGCACGCTGCTGCAGATCGACGGCGTGGACAAATCCTTTGGCGGCCTCAAAGCCGTGCAAAACGTGAGCCTGTCGGTGACCGAGGGGCGTCTGAGCGCCTTGATCGGCCCCAACGGCGCGGGCAAGACCACTTTGTTCGCGCTCATGTCGGGCTTTCTCAAACCCGACACGGGCCGTGTGGCCTTTGCCGGGCAGGACATCACTGGCCAGCCACCGCACCTGAATGCCCGCATGGGACTGACACGCACCTTCCAGATCGTTCAGCCTTTTGCGGCGCAAACGGTGCGCGAGAACATCGCGGTGGGTGCGCACCTGCATTTGCCTGGCCGCGCCCAAGCGCTGGACTTTGCCGAGTCGGTGGCGCAGCAGGTGGGCCTGACACCCCAACTCGACAAGCTGGCCAGTGATCTGACAGTGGCTGGCCGCAAGCGGCTGGAGCTGGCCCGGGCGCTGGCCACCCGCCCGCGTCTGCTGCTGCTGGACGAGGTGCTGGCGGGCCTGAACCCTCAAGAGATTGCCGAGATGATCCCGGTGGTGCAGGGCATTGCCCAGGGCGGTGTGACGGTGCTCATGATTGAGCACGTCATGCAGGCGGTGATGAGCCTGGCGCAAGAGGTCTGGGTGCTGGCCCAGGGGCAGCTGATTGCCCAAGGCACGCCGGCCGAGGTGACGAACAACAAAGCGGTGGTCGAGGCTTATCTGGGCCACGGCACGGCCGAGCGGCTGCAAAAGAGCGCGGCCCAAGCCAAGGCAGCGCAGGAGGTTCAGGCATGAGCGCTTTGTTGAATGTGCGGGGCCTCAAATCGGGCTACGGCGTGGTCGAGGTCTTGCGCGGTGTGGACCTGCAAGTCATGCCCGGTGAGCTGGTGGCGCTTTTGGGCAGCAACGGCGCAGGCAAAACGACGCTCAACCACACGCTCAGCGGCCTGGTGGCCACGCGTGCGGGGCAAGTGGGCTTTGACGGTCAAGACATCACCGGTCTGCATTCGCGCCAAGTGGTCAAGCACGGTTTGATTCAGGTGCCCGAAGGCCGCAAGGTGTTCCCCAACCTGAGCGTGCACGAGAACCTGGAGTTGGGGGCCTTTACCCGTGGGTGCGAGCGCAAGCAGCAAAACTTGGACAAGGTCTATGAAACCTTTCCGCGATTGAAAGAGCGCGTAGCGCAGTTGGCGGGCACTTTGAGTGGCGGCGAGCAGCAGATGCTGGCGATTGGCCGGGGTCTGATGGCCGAACCGCGCTTGTTGATTCTGGACGAGCCCTCGCTGGGTTTGTCCCCGCTCTTGGTGGAAGAGTTGTTTGGCTTGATCTCACAGTTGCGCAGCAGTGGCTTGGCCATCTTGCTGGTGGAACAAAACGTGGGCCAGTCTTTGGACATCGCTGATCGTGCGTATGTGATGGAAAACGGCCAGATCCGTTTTTCTGGCACATCGGCCGAGTTGTTGGCCAGTGAAACGCTCAGACAGGCCTATTTGGGCATGTGAGCGCAGCGCCAGGCCAAGGCAATGCGCGCCGGAAACTGAAACCGGTGGTTTGAACAGCATTTTTTGACACAGAGGATTTCCCATGGCACGCACACCTCAAACCAAAACTACACAAGCGATGGCACGACGAGCCCTGGTCATGAGCGCGGGATTGGCCTGTTTCGGGCTTGCCGGTTGGGCCCATGCCCAACCACAGCCGCCCATCAAGATTTTGGTGGGCGCACCCGCTGGCGGCACCACCGACACCATGGCCCGCACGCTGGCACAGGTCTTGGGTGCTCAGCTGGGCCGCAGTGTGGTGGTGGAAAACAAGCCCGGCGCTGGCGGCAACCTGGCCGCCGACGCGGTGGCCAAGGCGGTACCCGACGGCAACACGCTGCTCATGAGTTTCACCAGCCATGCCATCAACGCCTCGCTTTACCCCAGTTTGCCCTTTGACCCCGTGAAGGACTTCACGCCCTTGACCATGGTGTCCACTTCGCCATCCATTTTGGTCGCGCACCCCAGGCTGCCAGTGAACAACGTGAAAGAGTTGATGGCGATGGCCAAAGCCAAGCCCGGGCAGTTGAACTTTGCCATTGGTGCCTTGGGCTCTTCGCTGCACATGGCTGGAGATGCTTTCAAGATGCAGGCGGGCGTGTACATCGTCAACATTCCTTACCGGGGTACAGCGCCTGCGGTGCAGGACGTGCTGGCGGGACAGGTTGATCTGATGTTCGCAGCTGTGGGCAATGTGCAGTCGCACATCAAGGCGGGCAAGCTCAAGCCCTTGGGGGTGACCAGCACCAAGCGGCTGGCGGCTTTCCCGGATGTGCCCGCAATCGGCGAGAGTCTGCCGGGTTATGAGTCCAGCGCCTGGTTTGGTCTGTTTGGCCCGGCTCGCATGAGCCCTGAATTGACCAAACGTTTGGCAGATGCGGCCCGCGCCGCCGTGCAGTCGCCCGAGGTCAAGCGCCGCATCGAGCACGAGGGTGCCACGCCCGTGGGCAACAGCCCGCAAGAGTTCGCCAGCTTTGTCAACAGCGAAATTGTGCGCTGGCGCGCCGTGGTGCAGTACGCAGGAGCGAAACCCGAATGAGTGCCACCCTTCCGCAAACCCTGGCGCAAAAACTCATTGCCCATGCTGCAGGGCGCAGCCATGTGGTCGTGGGCGAGGTGGTGACCTGCAAGGTGGATCTGGCCATGTTCCACGACTCATCCGGCCCGCGCCGCTTGAAACCCATGCTCGACGAGCTGGGGGCCGAGATCTGGGACAAAAACAAGGTGGTGCTGGTGCTGGACCACTACGTGCCCGCTCAGGACGCCGATGCGCAACAGATCGTGCAAATGGCGCGCGATACCGCCAAACAGTGGAAGTTGCCCCACGTCATCGACAGCGAAGGCATTTGCCATGTGGTGCTGTCTGAGCGGGGCCATTTGAAGCCCGGCATGTTTTGTGTCGGGGGCGACTCGCATTCGCCCACGGGCGGTGCCTTTGGTTGCTACATGTTTGGCATCGGTGCCACCGAAATGCTGGGCGTGTGCGTCACCGGCCAAATTTGGGTGCAGGTGCCGCGCACCTTGCGCATGCATTGGTCAGGCCGTTTGCAAAAAGGTGTGTCGGCCAAGGACATGATGCTTCACATGGTGGGACGCTTTGGCATGAATGGCGGCCAATACCAGGCGGTGGAATTTGCGGGACCTGGCGTGCAGGCGCTGAGCATGGCCGAGCGCATGACGCTGTCCAACATGAGCGCCGAAATGGGCGCGCAGGCGGGGCTGATTGCCGCTGACGAGACCACCTTGAGCTACCTGCGCGGCATCGGTGTGGCGCCGGAGTTGTTGGCGGGCAGCGAGCAGTGGCACACCGACGAAGATGCTGAGTTTGAACAACACAGCTTTGACGCCAACAGCCTCAGCCCGCAAGTGGCCGCGCCGCACAGTCCGGCCAACACGCGCAATGTGGGCGAGTTTGCCGAAGTGCAGCCCAATATCGCCTACATCGGTGCCTGCACTGGGGCCAAGCTCGACGACCTGCGTGCCGCAGCGTCGGTGCTCAAGGGTCGGCGTGTGGCTGCTGGGGTGCAGCTCATGGTGGCCCCGGCCAGTGCCCGTGAGCAAGCCCAAGCCACGCAAGAAGGTGTCATGCAAACTTTGCTGGACGCGGGGGCCACCGTGCTGCCCAACAGCTGCGGCGCGTGTGCGGGCTACGGCGCGACTTTCCCAGAAGGCTCCACCGTGATCTCCACCACCGCCCGCAATTTCAAAGGCCGCATGGGTCCGGCCAGCGTGAACGTGTATTTGGCCTCGCCCTACACCGTGGCCGCTTCGGCTTTGCGCGGGCGCATCAGCGATGCACGCGAGGTGTTGGCATGAACAAACGCAGTTTCCAAAACGCACGCGTTTGGCGTGTGGGGGCCGATGTGGACACCGATGCCCTGGCCCCCGGCGCCTACATGAAGCACGGTCTGGAAGTGATCGGCTGGCATTGCCTAGAGGCGGTGCGCAGTGACTTTGCGTCGGGCGTAAAAGAGGGCGACGTGATCGTGGCCGGGCCCAACTTCGGCATCGGCTCCTCGCGCGAGCAGGCGGCGGGCGTGTTGCGGCACTTGGGCCTGGCGGCGGTGATCGCGCCTTCTTACAGCGGCCTGTATTTTCGCAACGCCTTCAACCTGGGGCTGTTGCTGCTGACCTGCCCCGAGGCCGACAAGATCGAAGAAGGCGAGCGTGTGGCTTTGCAGTTTGACGGCGACACGCCGCAGGTGATCCGTGCCAACGGCCAGGTTCTGGCTTGCGCGCCGATTCCTGATTTTCTGATGGACATGGTCGATGCAGGCGGTTTGCTGCCCTTGCTCAAGAATAGAAAACAAGGATGAACCCGATGGTTTCAGCTTCTCAAACACCCGCTGGGATGGACCCGGTCATGGACCCCGTGACTCTGGCCGTGCTGCGCGGCCGACTCGAACAAATCGCCGACGAGATGGACGCGACGCTCTACCGCAGCGCCTTCAACCCCATCATTGCCGAGGCGCACGACGCCTGCCACGGCCTGTACGACGCCATCACCGGTGACACCCTGATCCAGGGCAAGTCGGGCCTGCCGGTGTTTGTGGGGGCCATGGCCTTTGCGGTGCGGGCGGCCATGCGTGTGGCGACCGAGCGCGGCGGCATGCAGCCAGGCGATGTGTGGCTGTTCAACGACCCCTACGAAGGCGGCACCCACGCCAACGACTTCAAGCTGGTCAAGCCCTGTTTTCGCAATGGACAGCTGTATTGCTTTTTGGCCTCGGCCGCTCACTGGCACGACGTGGGCGGTGCGGTGCCCGGCAACTACAACCCGGCCGCGACCGAGTGCTGGCAAGAAGCGGTGCAGATCCCGCCGGTGCGCATCTTGCGCGGCGGTGTGCTCGACGACGATGTGCTGGCGATTCTGCGCGCCAACACCCGTCTGCCCGACAGCCTGTGGGGTGACCTGAACGGCCAGCTGGCCGCGCTCGAATTGGGTGCCCGCCGCCTGGACGGCCTGCTCGATGAATACGGCGACGCCAAAGTGGCGCAAGCCCTGGTGGAGTTGCGCACCCGCGCCGTGCGCCTGATGCGCTCGCACATCGGCAGCTTGCCCGATGGCCGCTACAGCTTTGAAGACGTGCTGGACAACGACGGCGTGAAAGACGAGCTGCTCACCATTGCGCTCGATATGACGGTGGCCGGTGACCGGCTGACCCTGGACTTTTCGCGCACCTCGGCGCAGTGCGCCGGGCCGGTGAACATCTCCCGCGCCACGGCAGTCGCCGCTTGTTATGTGGCTTTGAAGCATGTGTTCCCTGACGTGCCGGCCAACGCGGGTGTACTCGACGCGGTGGACTTTGTGATTCCCGACGGCTTGGTCATCAGTGCCTCGCGTCCGCGCCCGGTGGGGGGCTACACCGAAACGATTTTGCGCATGATCGATGTCATCTTCAGCGCCACGGCCCTGGCCGACCCGCAGCGGGCGGTGGCCCATGCCTACGGCACCATCAACGCCTTGTCGATTGCCGGTCACCGCACCGACGACAAACGCAAAGGCCAGCGCTGGGTGATGTTCAGCTTCTTTGGCGGCGGGCACGGTGGCCACTCGGACGGCGACGGTTTGTCACACGGCAACGCGCCCATCTCTACCGCCACCATTCCCCCGATGGAAATTCTGGAAGCGGCTTATCCGGTGCGTTTTACGCAATGGGCCTTGCGCCCCGGCTCGGGTGGCGATGGCCAGCACCGGGGCGGCCTGGGCGCGATTTACGAGATCGAGTTGCTCGAAGACAGCGCCGAGGCTTTCATCTTTGGCGAGCGCGGCAAGTCGGCCCCCAAAGGCATCCACGGCGGCCAACCTGCACTGCCTAACGTGTTCGAGTATTGCCAAAACGGCGAGTGGAAGACCCCACCCATGGTCTCCAAGATGCTGGGCATCCATCTGAAAAAAGGCGACCGCGTGCGCCTGCAAACGCCAGGCGGCGGCGGCTGGGGTGCTCCGGCTGAGCGCACTGAAAAAGACCGCGCCAACGACACCACACTGGGTTACACCAAGGAACAAGCATGAGCGAGCAGTCTGTGAATCAACCGCATTGGGTGGTCGGCGTGGACGTGGGCGGGACGTTTACCGACCTGTTTGTGTTGGACGAAAAAACCGGCCAGGCCCGCATTGTCAAAGTGCCCTCGACCCGGGGTGAAGAAGCCCGTGGCTTCATGAATGGCATCGCCAAAGTGACCGGGGTCACGGGTGCCGAAGGGGCCAAAGACATCGCCACCATCGTGCACGGCACCACCGTGGGCACCAACGCCTTGCTGGAACGCAAGATCGCCCGCACCGGCATCATCACCACACGCGGTTTTCGCGATGTGCTGGAGATGCGCCGCCGCGATCGCCCGCAAACCTGGGGCCTGCGCGGCAGCTACACGCCGGTGGTGCCACGGGCTTGGCGTTTGGAAGTGGACGAACGTGTGCTGGCCGATGGCCAACTGCACACACCCGTGAATTTGGATCAGGTGCGCGAGCAAGCGCGCGCCCTGCTGGCCGAAGGCTGCGAGGCCGTGTGTGTGTTCTTTGTGCACGCCTATGCCAACCCCGGCAACGAACAAGCCGCCGTGGCCGCTGTGCGCGAGATCTGGCCCAACAGCTACGTGACGGCGGCCAGCGAAGTGCTGCCTGAAATCCGCGAGTTCGAGCGCTGCTCGACGGCCACGCTGAATGCGGCTTTGCAGCCTGTGGTGGGCAGTTATTTGCAGCGGCTGGACGGCGACTTGCGTGCCCAGGGCTTTGGCGGTGAATTGTTGATCGTGCAAAGCAATGGCGGTGTCATGTCGCGCCAGACCGCCTGCGACGTGCCGGTGCGCACCGCGCTGTCGGGCCCGGCGGCGGGCGTGATGGCCTGCGCCGAAATCGCCCGAGCTTCGGGTTTTGACAACGTCATCACCGGCGACATTGGCGGCACTTCGTTTGACGTGTCCTTGGTGGCCGGTGGCGAGGCGGCGCTGGCCGCGCAAACGTCCATCGAGTTTGGCTTGGTGGTGCGCTCGCCTATGATCCAGATCGAGACCATCGGTGCCGGTGGCGGTTCGATCGCTTCGGTCGATGCGGGCGGCATGCTGCAAGTGGGCCCTGAGTCGGCCGGCAGCATTCCCGGCCCGGCTTGTTATGGGCGCGGCAACACCCGCCCCACCTTGACCGACGCCAATGTGCTGCTGGGCCGCATCGCCGCCGACCGGCCTTTGGGTGGCGGCTTGTTGCAGGCGCTCAATGCCAGTTTGTCTGAGCAAGCCATCACCCGGCATGTTGCCGAGCCTTTGGGCCTGACCGCGTTGGCCGCAGCCGAGGCGATTTTGACGGTGGCCAACGCCCGCATGGCCGGCGCGATTCGTGTGGTGTCGATCGAGCGTGGCCACGATCCGCGCCAGTTTGCCTACATGCCCTTTGGCGGGGGTGGCGGCCTGCATGTGTGCGCCATGATGCGCGAGGTGGGCGTGACCACCGGCATCGTGCCGCGTTACCCCGGTGTCACTTCGGCGCTGGGTTGCGTGATGGCCGACATGCGCCACGACGCGGTGCAGACCCTGAACGTGGCCTTGGCCGATGTGGCTTGGTCCAGTTTGATGGAACGCGTGAATGCGCTGGCCGAAGCTTGTCAAGTGCGCCTCGATTCCGCCGGTGTGAACTTTGTGCGGGTCGATGAAGTCATCAGCTTTGACATGCTCTACATGGGCCAGACGCACACACTGCAAGTGCCTGTGAAGCGCGAGCAATTGAATGCGGCCGGTTTGCTGGCCGCGTTTGAGGCCGCTTACCAACACGCCTTTGGCCGTGTGCTGCAAGGCCCGGTGATCCGCGTGATGAACCTGCGTTATGCCCGCATCGGGCGTCGTCCCAAGTTCGATTTGGCGGTGTTGGCCCCGCAAGGCGAAGGCAGTACCACCCCGGTGGGTGAGCAACAGGTTTACCACCAGGGCCAATGGTGGACAGCCCAGCGCTATGAGCGCCTGAGCCTTCCCGTGGGCACCGTGGTGCAAGGCCCGGCGATTTTGGAACAACCGGACACCACGGTGTGGTTGGAGCCGGGCTTTGAAGGCCGGGTCGACAAATTGGGCAACCTGTTGGTGGAGCGCAACGCATGAACCTGAAGAACGCCAAACTGGGCATGGTCATCGTCGACCTGCAAAACGATTTTCTGGCGCCTGACGGGGCTTATGCACGGGGCAACACCCTGAGCGCCGAAGCCGTCAAGCTGCCTGAGCGCATGGCCCCGGTGGCACGCGCCATCAAAGGCCGGGGCGGTTTGGTGACGGCCAGCCTGTTCACCCTGTGGCCCGACGCGCAGGGCGAGCCCATGATCTCGGCGCACCTGAAGGAGCGCCGCCCGTTTTTGCGCAAGGGTGACTTTGCGCCGGGCAGCCGGGGTCAGGCCAATGTGGATGTGTTGGCCCCGCTGGTCGATGTGTCGGTGTTCAAGGTGGCGTATTCGGCCTTCTTCAACACGCAACTCGACTGGGTGCTCAAAAAATCGGGCATCGACACGCTGGTGGTCTGCGGCATCGTGACCAACGGTGGCGTGGCCAGCACGGTGCGCGATGCGCATGTGCGCGACTACCACGTCATTGTTTTGTCGGACGGTTGCGCCGCCTTCAGCGACGCCGCGCACCAAGCCGCGCTGGCCGACATGGCTTCGGTGGGCGATGTGATGGACAGCGCCACTTTCTTGAAACAACTGGGCTGAAGTCATGACCGCCACGCTGGCACAGATTTGTCCGGCCTCTGATTTGCAGGCCGAAGACCACACGCCGGTTGTGATTGTGGGCGCAGGCGCTTGCGGCTTGACGGCTGCGCTGGCCTTGCACCGCATGGGTGTGGAGTGCGTGGTGTTGGAGCGTGATGCGTTTGCCGCAGGTTCTACGGCGCTGTCGTCGGGCTTCATCCCGGCACCCTGCACGCAAGTGCAACAGACGCAAGGCATCACCGACAGTGTGGAGGTGTTTGCCGCCGACATCCAGGCCAAGGCACACGGTCAGGCTGCGCCGAATTTGGTGCAGGCCTATGCTCAACACATCGGCCCCGCCATGGACGCGCTGGCCTTGCACCACGGCCTGCCCTGGCAAGTGCTGGACAACTTCTTGTACCCCGGCCACAGCGCCCACCGCATGCACGCCGTGCCCGAAAAAACCGGCGCGGGTTTGATGAGCCGTTTGCAAGCGGCGGCTGATGCCGCGGGCGTGGTGGTGCTCACGCAAGCGCAAGTGACCGAGCTGTGGGCCGACGATGCGCAACGCATCCACGGCGTGGGTTTTGTCCGGCCTGATGGCCAGACCGAGCGCATCCGCTGTGATGCGGTGCTGCTGGCTTGCAACGGTTTTGGTGGGGCCACGGCCATGGTCAAAGACCTGCTGCCCGAAATGGCCGAGGCCACCTATGCAGGCCATGTGGGCAACGAAGGCAGCGCGATTGCTTGGGGCCAACAGCTGGGCGCACGCCTGGCCGATTTGGGCGCTTACCAAGGTCACGGCTCCTGGGCCGTGCCACAAGGCGCTTTGATTTCATGGGCGCTGATGATGGAAGGCGGCGTGCAGATCAACGCCCAAGGTCAGCGCTTTCACGACGAAACCCAGGGCTACTCCGAGGCGGCGGTGCATGTGTTGGCGCAGCCGGGCGGTGTGGCCTGGAATGTGTTTGACGATGCGCTGCTGGCGTTTGCGCAAGAGTTCCCGGATTTTGTGGCGGCGCAAAGTGCCGGTGCGGTGCAGCATGCGGCAGATGCCAACGAACTCGCGCAGCTGATCGGCTGTCCACCCGAAGCCCTGCAAGCCACTTTGAATTTAGTACAGCCCGGCACCGACCCGGTGACAGGCCGCAACTTTCAACGCGCCCTGCAAGCCCCTTTTCACGCCATCAAGGTCACCGGTGCCTTGTTCCACACCCAGGGCGGTCTGGACATCGATGCGCGTACCCGCGTGCTGCGCCAAGACGGCACCCCTTTGCCCAACCTGCTGGCCGCAGGTGGCGCAGCGCGGGGCGTGTCGGGCCAAGCGGTCTGGGGTTATCTGTCGGGCAACGGCTTGCTCAGCGCCATTGCCGGTGGCCACATCGCCGCACACACGGCCCAACAACTTTTGAAAGACACGCCATGAGCCAGCACACCACTTTGGCGCAGCGCCTGCAGCAACCCCAGCCCTTGCTGGCCCCTGGCGTGTACGACGCGCTCACCGCGCTGGTGGCGCAGCAGGCGGGTTTTGAGGCGCTGTATTTGTCGGGCGCATCGATTGCTTACACGCGCCTGGGTCGATCGGACATCGGTCTGACCACCGCCACCGAAGTGGCGCAGACCCTGGCCCACATCACCGACCGCGTGAACATACCGGTCATCGTGGACGCCGACACCGGCTTTGGCAACGCGCTCAACACCCAGCGCACGGTGCGCGACTTCGAGCGCGCCGGGGCCGCGATGGTCCAGATCGAAGACCAGACTTTCCCCAAGCGCTGCGGTCATCTGGACGGCAAAGGCGTGGTGCCAGTGGCTGAAATGCAGGGCAAGCTGCGCGCCGCCCTGGATGCCCGCCACAACCAAAACACACTGATCCTGGCGCGCACCGATGCGGTGGCGGTTGAAGGCCTGGATGCCGCGCTGGAGCGCGCCGAGCGCTATCTGGAGTGCGGGGTCGATGCGCTGTTCATCGAAGCGCTCAGGTCTGACGAGCAGATGAACCGCGCCTGCGCGCAGTTTGCAAACCGTGTGCCCCTGCTGGCCAACATGGTCGAAGGCGGCAAGACGCCCGTGCAAAGCGCGTCCGAGCTCGGTGAGCGTGGTTTCAAAATTGTGATCTTTCCCGGTGGCACGGCACGGGCGGTTCTGCACACGCTGCAAGGCTATTACGCCAGCTTGCACACGCACCAGACCACCCGGCCCTGGCAAGAAAAAATGCTGGATTTTGATGGCCTGAACGCGGTGATTGAAACGCCGCAACTGCTGGCACTAGGCCAGCGCTATGAAGGGGGTGAAAAAGCATGACCGCACCCATTGTTTTGCGCAGCTTGCAAGTGGGCGACATCGGTTGGGTGGCGCACCGCCAGGGTATTTTGTATGCGCAGGAATACGGCTGGGACGGCACCTTCGAGGCTCTGGTGGCCGAGATTGCGGCGCAGTTTGTGAAGAACTTTGACCCGGCTTGGGAGAACGCCTGGATGGCCGAACGCGACGGTCGGGTGCTGGGTTCGGTGTTTCTGGTCAAGGTGTCTGAGCAAGAAGCCAAGTTGCGCCTGCTTTATGTGGAGCCCGATGCGCGTGGCGCAGGTCTGGGCCGACGCCTGACCCAAGAATGCATCGCGTTTGCCCAAGCCAAGGGTTATCAAAAGCTCACCTTGTGGACCAACGACATCCTGCATGCGGCCCGCCGCATTTACCAGGATGCGGGTTTTGTGCTGGTGTCTGAAGAAAAGCACCATTCGTTTGGTCACGAACTGGTGGGCCAGTATTGGGCATTGGACCTTCAAACAGACCCTGCGGGGAAAAAGGCATGAACATGAACCACAAAACAACAAACATCGCCATCGTGGGCGGCGGCATGGGCGGGCTGGCTTTGGCCTTGCATCTGCATCGCCAGGGTTTGATCTGCGATGTATTCGAGGCGACATCTGAGCCCCATGACAACGCTGTGGGCATCACTTTGACACCCCATGTCATGGGGGAGTTGTCGCTGCTGGGTGTGGCCGATGCGGTGGAGGCGGCAGGCATCATCAACGAAGAGAGCGTGTGTTTCAACCGCTACGGTCAATTCATTTACCGTGAAATGCGTGGCCGTCATGCCGGATTCAAGATGGCCGAGGTGGGCGTTCACCGCAGCACACTGCATAAAATTTTGTGGAACGCCGTGGTCGAGCGGCTGGGTCAGGATCATGTGCACCTCGGGCACAGATTTGCCCACATGCACCACAGCGATGACGATGTGACGCTGTCCTTCACGGACCCTCAAGGCCGCTACTTGCCATCGGTGCGCGCGCGCGTGATGCTGGCGGCAGATGGCGTCAACTCTGCCGTGCGCCGGGTGTTTTATCCCGATGAGCAAGTGGTTTTCACGGGCGTCAACACATGGCGTGGCCTGACGCGGCGAAAGCCGTTTTTGACGGGCAAAAGTTATGTGCGCCTGGGCTCTGTCGACACGGGGAAAATGGTCATTTACCCCATCGCCGATGACGTGGATGGGCAGGGCACGCAACTCATCAGCTGGGTGGCTGAAGTCGAACAAACCTCAGAGAGTCCCAACGATTGGCATCGCCTAGGTCGCAGCCAAGATGTGATGCCCTGGTTCAAAAACTGGACATTCGACTGGCTCAACGTGCCCGAATTGATCCAGCAAGCCGACACCATCTGGCAGTATCCAGCGGTGGACAAGGACCCTATCCCCCAATGGACTTTTGGCCGTGTCAGCTTGCTCGGCGATGCTGCGCACCCCATCTATCCCCGCGGTGCCAATGCTTTTGTGCAGGCCTTGATGGATGCGCGCACGCTGGCCGAAGAAATGTCCAGGTGTGCCCCAGGTGATGACCTGATGCCTGCGCTGTACCGCTATGAAGCTGTGCGCAAGCCCCTGTCGAACAAAGCCGTGATGACGCAACGCACGACATCCTCCGATTGCATCAACATCAAGGTCAATGAGTTGACACAAGGTCAGCCATTTCGCGACATCAACGAAGTGATCAGCCAAGCCGAGTTGCGCAAAATCTCGGACGAGTACAAGAGGATCACCGGTTTTGCACTGGACACCCTGTCGCCCACAAATTGACGTGACAAGCCCTTGAGGCATCGTCATGCGACTGTCTCAAGGGTGCCATGAGATGCGGCCTGCGCTGCTATAAATGCCGTTCGGCCGCAAGGGCCGACCCTGGAGGGGCCGCCAGCGCCGCCCCAGGCGTTCACCTCTTGGAGACAAACATGGACAGAAGAAACTTTTTTCAAAGCAGTGCCTTGGTCACCACCGGCGCCATCGCCGGTTGTGCCTTGCCCGGTGTGGCCCAGAACCAGCCCAAAACCCCTTTCACAGTGCCAGCCACTTACATTCCCATCGAGGGCAGCGACGAGATGTTTCCGGTGCGGCGCATTTATTGCATCGGCCGCAATTACGCCGCCCATGCCCGTGAAATGGGATCGGACCCGACACGTGAACCGCCATTTTTCTTTCAAAAACCTACCGATGCCATCCAGTACGTGAAGGCCGGGACCGTGGCCGACCACCCCTATCCACCCCTGACCAAAAACTACCATTACGAGGCCGAGTTGGTGGCCGTGCTGAACAAGGGTGGGCGCAACATTTCGAAAGACAAAGCGCTGGCGCATGTGTATGGCTACACCTTGGGCCTGGACATGACGCGCCGTGATTTGCAGCGCGGCATGGGCGACCAGAAAAAACCCTGGGAGATTGGCAAGAGCTTTGACAAGTCTGCGCCCATCGGTGCCATCCGCAAACTCGCGCAAACCGGTCACATCACGCAAGGCAGCATCTGGCTGAAGGTCAACGGGCAAACCAAGCAAAGCGCCAATTTGAACCAGATGATCTGGTCGGTGGCCGAGCAGATCGCGCAGTTGTCTGAAGCCTTTGAGCTGTTTCCGGGCGACATCATTTATTCAGGCACACCCGAGAACGTGGGTCCGGTGGTGCGCGGCGATGTGATCGAGATGCACGTCGATGGTTTTCCCAACCTGAGCGTGAAGATCGTCTGAGGCTTCAGGTCCGAGGCGGACACCAGCCCATTTCGAGCCAGTGCGCATAGCCTGGCTTGAAGGGCCAGGCGGTGTGTTGCACCGGGGTGCCCGGCGGCAAGACGTGTTCGGTCAGATGGTCCAGCCAGGGGCTGATGGCCCCCAGCTGTTGCAGCCAGGCTTGTCCTTCGGCTGTCTCCATGGCCACACCCGCCAAACCCTGGCGCGATACAGGCAAGGGGGTGCCAGGCATGGTGCGGCCAGACATGCGATCGTGCACGCTGCCCCAAGCCACGTGCTGCAAGGTTTTGGGCAGCGTTTGCAAACGTCGGCTCACCGCATCCAGAGGCTCTTGGGTGAATCGCAATTGCCCCAGCAAGTTGTCAAACCAGAAAAAGGCCTCGGGCATGGCCCTTGTGCATTCGCCCAAAATGGCCAAGCCATCGCCCGTGTGCAGGTGCAGTTGCGTGCCCAGGTTTTGCAAGTGCCGGCCATGGCGCCAGCGAAACAAGGGCGCGGCCAAAGGGTCGATGTCCCAGGCGTGAACTTCGTCAAATTGCGCCAGCCAGTCGGTGGGCAGCATCCAGCCTGCGCTGGCCCCCAGCAAAACCAATTGCTGGCGAGGTATGGCTTGCGCCATCAACCAGTCGGCCATTTGCGCAGACGCGCTGGCCCAGCGCGCTTGCGACCGCCATGCACGCCAATGCCAATGCCATCCACCTGTCAGATTCATGCCCGAACTTTAAACCTTGTGCGGGGAGTGTTCGCGGGGATTGGCGACATGGCGGACTCAAATGATCCGGCCATGCCGCCACCAGGCCCAGGCGCAGCCCCAGGACACCAGCAACATGCCCAACAAGGCACACAGGGCCGAGATCTCGGTGCGACGGTGTTTTTTGAGCACGATCTTGCTGCTCAGTGACGCGTAAATCTGCAGCAGGTCCTGACGGTTGTCGGCGCTGAAGTATTCAGCGTGGGTGATCTCGGCGATTTTTTTCAAAGTGGCCTCGTCGAGTTTGACCCGCATTTGCATGCCTTGTGCTTTGAGCACCGTGCCTTGCGCTGTGCCCACCCCCACGGTGTAAACACGCACCCCCAGATCGGCGGCCACTTGGGCCATTTTGAGGGCGTCGGGGCCCACATTGCTTTGGCCATCGCTGAGCAGCACGATGGCGGCTGCCGAGTTGGAGCCGGGCGGCACCTTGGGCAGACTGACCGGCTTGTGGGGGGCCGTGCCCGGTGTGCCTGCATTTTCTGCAGGGCTGGGTGTTGCGCTGCCGAGGGGCGCGCCGCCTGCGGTCTTGGGGCTGGCCTCACCTTCGATCAGCCCGCGCACGTCCAGGCCCGAACCGGGCAGCATGGCATGCAGCGCAATCACGATGCCGCTGCCCAAGGCCGAGCCGGGTTGCAGGCTCAGCTGATCGATGGCTTGGATGACCCGATCGCGCTGGTCGGTGGGTGCCTGCACCAGTGAAGCTGCGCCCGCCACGCTGACCACGCCCAATTTGACCTGGCCAGCTTGTCCCAGCACAAAGCTTTTGGCGGCGGCCTGAGCCGCTTCGATGCGGCTGGGTTGCACATCGGTGGCCCGCATGCTGCCCGAGCTGTCGATGGCCAGCATCACGGTGTCGATGCGGCTGGGCAGCAGCAAGATGGCTTGGGGCCTGGCGATCGCCACCAGCATGCCGGCCAGGCCCAGCAGCACCAGCAGCGCCGGGGCGTGACGGGTGAACCGCAGGTTGGCCATACTGGTGTTTATGCTGGCTGATGGCCACGCCCTTTGCACGCCACGGCGCTGCCAGGCGATGTACAGGCCCAGCCACAGCGGCAAGCTGGCCAGCAGCCACAGCAGGCGCGGCCAGACGAATTGAATCGAGTGCCATTCAGGCATGAACCCTCCCGGCTTGAATGGACCGCAGGCTGCCCACAGGGGCTGTACGTCCACCGGTGCTCAATTGGCTGGCACGTTTGCGAAGTTGCGCAAAACGCAGCAAGGCTTGGTCGAGGGCTTCGTCGGTGTTCAGTTCCAGACAGTCCACACCGGCTTGGGCCAAGCTGTCCAGCAAAGCCGCTTCACGGTTCTGGGCCTGCTGGGCAAAACGCTGGCGAAACGCGGCATCGTTGCCGTCTACCAGCAGTTGCTCGCCCGACTCGGCGTCTTGCACCCACAGCATGCCTGTGTTGTCAGGCCAGGCCATCTCCAAAGGGTCGCGCAGGCGCACGGCCACCACTTCATGACGTCGGGCCAGTTGGGCCAGGTGTTTGTCCCAACCGGGCGGGCTGATGAAGTCGGACACCACAAACACCGCTGAGCGGCGCTTGAGCACCGATTGGGCCTGCGCCAGCCATGGCTCCAAAGCGCTGGTTTGCACGGCGCTGGCATGGCTTGGGGTTTGTCCCGCCTGCAGCATCTGGTGCACGATGTGCAGCAAATGCCGTCTGCCAGAGCGTGCGGGCACCACGCTGTGCGCGCGGTCCTGGCCGGTGAACAGCATCAGGCCCACGCGGTTGCCGTGTTGAGACAACAGTTTGGACAGCACCGTGACGATGCTGCAGGCCAGTTGACGTTTGCTGGTGGGGCCCGAGCCAAAAGCCACCGAGGCAGACAGGTCGACCACAAACCAGGCGGCGATTTCGCGGTCTTCCTGGTGTTCTCGCACGTAGGGGGTCTGCATGCGGGCGGTCACGTTCCAGTCGATGTGACGCACGTCGTCGTGCGCCTGGTATTCGCGCAGATCGGCCAGCACCAGGCCGCTGCCGCGAAACAGGCTGCGGTAGTCGCCCTGCAGTTGGCCATCGAGCCGTTTGAGCACGGTCCATTCCAGCCTTTGTAGCCATTGCGCTGCGTTGGGCCATGGCGTGTCTGCACCGGGCGCGCCAAGCACCGGGGCCTGGGGCGTGGCTTCAGTTCGCTTCTTGCGCAGCCAGCTGAACATGGCGGTCCAAAGGTTGGTCAGGGGCGGGCACGGCCTGCAGGATTTTCAGGATCAACGCATCGGCGGTCATGCCGTCCGACAAGGCTTCGTACGACAGCACCAGGCGGTGGCGCAGCACGTCGGGCACCAGGTCGATCAGGTCTTGTGGCAGGGCGTAGGGCCGCCCGCGCAAGAAAGCCAGCGCCCGTGCGCCTTCGATCAGGGCGATGGTGGCGCGGGGGCTGGCTCCAAAGGTCAAATAGGGCGCCAGTTCAGGCAAGCCACAGCGCACCGGATCGCGCGTGGCGGCTACCAGCTTGACCGCGTACTGCACCAGCGCCGGGTCGACATAGCCTTGGCGGCATTGCGCCTGCAGCGCCATGAGTTGTGCAGTGTCGGCCACGGCCGCTGCGGTGGCTGGCATGCCGGTCACGCGTTGCACGATCACGAACTCTTCTTCCTCGGTGGGGTAGCCCACCAGCACCTTCATCATGAAGCGGTCCACTTGCGCTTCGGGCAGGGGGTAGGTGCCTTCGGTTTCGATCGGGTTTTGCGTGGCCATGACCAAAAAGGGCCGGGGCACGGAATGGGTTTCGCCCGCGATTGTGACTTGCCGCTCTTGCATGACTTCGAGCAGAGCGCTTTGCACTTTGGCAGGGGCACGGTTGATTTCATCGGCCAGCAGCAAGTTGGCAAACACCGGCCCCAGCACGGTGCTGAACTCGCTGCTTTTGGGGTTGAAGATGCGGGTGCCGACCAGATCGGCGGGCAGCAGGTCGGGTGTGAACTGGATGCGCTTGAAGCTGCCACGCACGGTTTTTGCCAGTGTGTTCACGGTGAGGGTTTTGGCCAGTCCCGGCACACCTTCTATGAGCAAATGGCCTTGTGCCAGGATGGCCACCAGGATGCGTTCGAGGAAGGCGTCTTGCCCCACCACCACGCGCTTGACTTCGTACAGCACACGCTCCATCAGGGCGGCGTTGACGGCGGTATTGACGCCAGAGCTTTGGGGCGTCTGGCCCTGGTTCCATGCCAATTCAGAGGGGTTCATGCACAAAGCCTTTCAGGATCAGTGGGGTCATCCAACATCAAAACGGGGGCATGCCCATGCCGCCACCGGCGCTTTCAATGGTGGCGGCAAACACAATGCCAATGAAGGTGCGGGCCGAGGTGGGGTTGAGGATGGCGGTGACGACACCCACCACCTCACCGGCCATGTTGATGAGCGGTCCACCCGAGTTGCCGGGGTTGGCCGCGGCATCGGCCTGGATCAGACCGCGCATCATGGTTTTGCCCTCGGACCCGAACGACCGGTTCAGGCCCGAGACCACACCGGCCGAGACCGAGGGCCCAATGCCAAACGGAAAGCCAACGGCCACCACTTCGTCACCCGGTTGCAGGTTCTGACTGCTGCCCAGGGTGGCGGGTTGCAGGTCATCGGGCAGGCGCTTGGCCTTGATCACGGCCAGATCGTTTTCGGGTTGCACGCCAATCACAACGGCCTCGGATTCGAGACCATCGGCAAAGGTGACCTGGATGCGTTTGGCACCTTGCACCACATGCAAGTTGGTGAGGATCACGCCTTCTTCGGAGATGACCACACCCGAGCCCACGCCGCTGTCTTGCAACCCGCCTTGGGGGTTTTTCTTGTCTTCGTCCTGGGTGCGCACACGCACCACCGAGGGCGCGATCTGCTGCGCAGCGCGGGCGGCCTGCGAGGGCAGGTCCTGGGTGTTCAGGGTATGCAGCACCGCGGCGTTGATGTCGTCTTGCGTCAGCCGCTGCGGTGTGCCGATCTGCCGTGTCAGGGTCCAGGTGAGCGTGGCCGTGAGCAAGGCGCACAGCAGCAAAGCGGCCCAGAGTGGCAGGCGCACAAAGCCTTGGATGCCCGTGCTATTGGCGCTGTGGGAAAGCGTTTGTGAAGGACTCGTTGCGGCCGCTGTTGCCGGTGCTGAAAGCCGTTGTTCTGCCCCTGGTGCAGGCGGTCTTCGGCTGTAGAGTGCGGCGCGTTTCATCGTTGTCAGGGCCTTCGGTGATACAGTGGCCAGACTTCATCGCACGCCACACAACATGCACTTTATCTGGCCCGAGCTGCTTTGGCTATTGCTGTTGATCCCCCTGTTGGTGGTGGGGTACATCCGGGCTTTGCGCCGCAAACGCACCGCTGTTGTGCATTACCCCAGTCTGGGCCTGATCCGGCCTGCCCTCGGTCCGGGGCACCGGATGCGCAGGCACATCCCTCCCGCTTTGTTGTTGTGCGCCTTGTCGCTGGTCTTGCTGGGCGCTGCCCGGCCCAGCGCCCGGGTGACCTTGCCTGCCGACTACCTGACCCTGGTGCTGGCCATGGACGTGTCGCGCAGCATGCTGGCCGAAGACGTGCCGCCCAGTCGCATCGTTGCGGCCCAGCAGGCGGCCAAATCCTTTCTTCAGGAACTGCCTGGCCATGTGCGCGTGGCCGTGGTGTCGTTTGCGGGCAACGCCCAACTGGTGCAAGGCGTGACGGACCAGAAAGACGAATTGTTGGCGGCCATCGACAGCTTTCAATTGCAGCGCGGCACGGCCACCGGCAGTGGTCTGCTGGTCGCGCTCAATACCTTGTTGCCCGAATCCGCCATTGACCTGGAGTCGGTGTTGTACGGTGCCGAGTTCAAGTCGGGCAGTCTGGTCGAGCAAGGTGGCGCTCTGGCGGGACGTTCGCTGGACCAACGTCCTGCCCCAGGGGCTGCAGAGCCTGTCAAGCCCGTGCCTGTGGGCTCTTACACGGCGGGGGCAGTGATCTTGTTGTCCGATGGTCGCCGCACGACCGGGCCCGATCCGGTCGAAGTCGCCAAGTGGGCGGCTTCCAAAGGGGTGCGTGTGTACACCGTGGCCTTTGGCACGCCCAACGGGTTCATTCCGGGGTATGAAGGGTTTTCGTTTTTCGCCCGGGTGGACGAAGAGGCTTTGCAAAAAGTGGCCGAGACCACGGGGGCCGAATTTTTCAGGGCCACCAACGCCAGCGACCTGGCCACGATTTACCAGCACCTGTCGTCCAAGTTCACGCTGGAGCGGCGCGACACCGAAATCACCGCCTTGCTGGTGGCACTCGCGGGTGTTTTGACGCTGCTGGCGCTGGGCTTGTCCATGCGCTGGTTCCGCCGCTGAGCGTTCTCACCGACCATCCCACGGTACAGCACTGTGGACAGCGACCGCAAGCCCATGCGTTGACCTGATCAACCCAGGCTGGCGTGGATCGCGTCCCGCACCCGGGGGTAGATCTGCTGGTTCCATTTTTTGCCGCTGAACACACCGTAATGGCCCACCCCGGTTTGCACATGGTGCGTTTTCAGGTATGGCCGGATGCCGGTGCACAAGTCCTGTGCCGCCACGGTCTGGCCGACGGCGCAAATGTCATCGCGCTCGCCTTCCACCGTCATGAGGGCGGTGCGGCGGATGGCTGCGGGCCGGACAGGGCGGCCTTGGAAGGTGAGTTGGCCCCGCGGCAGGTCATAGGTCTGGAACACTTTGCGCACGGTTTCCAGATAGAACTCGGCGGGCAAGTCGTTCACCGCCAGGTACTCGTCGTAAAACTTGCGAATCGATTCAGCCTCTTCGACGCGACCATCTCGCAGGTGTTCATACAGGTTCTTGAAAGCTTGCTTGTGGCGGTCCATGTTCATGCTCATGAAGGCCGACAGTTGCACAAAACCCGGATACACCTTGCGCATGAAACCCACATGGGGCAGGGGCACATGGCTGATGAGGTTCTTTTCGAACCACTCGATGGGTTTGCTGATGGCCAATTCGTTCACACCGGTGGGGTTGATCCGGCAATCGACTGGCCCTGCCATCAGGGTCAGACTGCGTGGCTGTGCGGCGTCGTGGTCTTCGGCCATGAGGGCGGTGGCGGCCAGCGCCGCCACGCAGGGCTGGCACACCGCCACCATGTGCACGCCCGGGCCGATGGCGCGCATGAACTGCATCAAGTAATCGATGTAATCGTCGAGACCAAAACCCCCGTGCCACAGGCCGATGTCGCGGGCGTTGTGCCAATCGGTGATGTACACATCGTGGTCTTGCAGCAAGGTGCGTACAGTTTCGCGCAGCAAGGTGGCAAAGTGCCCGGACAGCGGCGCGGCCAGCAACACGGGCGGCTGGTAAGGCAAGTGGTCTGCCCCCATTTTTTTGAAATGCAGCAGTGAACCAAAGGGCAGACCCATGGCGACTTCTTCTTGCACTGCCATCGTGCGACCGCCGATTTCTACGGTGTCGATTTGGTAAGACGGGCGGTTGTGGGTCAGCCGCATGCGGGCCAGCACATCCAGCGCCGCCATGGGCGTGCGCCAGGGCCGCTGTTCGTCGCCTTGCAACCAAGCGGGTGCGCCCAGGTGTTGTGCCAGCAGGCGCCAAGGTGAGGTCAGGTCGGACTGCAGTTGATAGGCCTGGTACAGCATGGCGCGCCTTCGGGGTGGAGATGTTTGTCGTCACGCAAGTTATGGGCCAGAACAGAGGCACCGTGATGGTGCCTGGCACGGTGCTTTGGATGGCATAAGCCTTGCATGAGGCTTGCGTCATGGCGGTGCGTTCATGCCCGTTGTGATGCGCTTGCGAAGCGCATAAGCCATCGACCGATGCTTGGTCAATTCAACGCCCAGGAGTTCTTCATGTCCAAAGCAGTTCTCACTCTCAGCAGCAAAAACTATGGGGCCTGGGCCTTGCGCGGCTGGCTCATGGCCAAGCTGGTGCGGCTGGACTTCCGCGAGAAAATCATTTCCCCCGATGACCCCGGCATGCGCGCCGAGATGTTGTTGCTGTCGGCCTCGATGCGGGTGCCCTCGCTCGACCACGAGGGCGTGCATGTGTGGGACACCCTGGCGATGGGTGAGTACCTGAACGAGGTCAAGCCCAAGGCGGGGTTGTTGCCCGCCGACCGCGCCGCCCGTGCCCATTGCCGCGCTATTTGTGGCGAGATGCATTCGGGCTTCAATGCGTTGCGGGCCTCCTTGCCCATGAACATCAAGGCGCACTTTCCGAACTTCAAGGTTTGGTCGCGTGCGCAAACCGACATTGACCGCATCCTGGTGATCTGGCAGGAGTGTCTGATGCAATACGGCGGCCCTTACCTGTTTGGTAAAAAACCTTGCTTGGCCGACGCCATGTTCGCACCGGTGGTGACGCGCTTTCGCACCTACGACGTGCAGCTCGATGCCGTGTGCCAGGCCTACAGCAACACCATCATGGCCTTGCCCGAGATGCAGGAATGGGTGGCTCAAGCCCTGACCGAACCCGATGAAATCGACGAACTCGACGCCGAGTTCTGATCGGACTCGATCCCTCTGAATGACGCCTTGACCAGACGTCATTCAGAC